>Ga0334885_1002154_pt1 | contig 21070 bp, 19 predicted proteins | sample GraSluR1_MG_8_FD_207233 | JGI IMG/M metagenome (GOLD analysis project Ga0334885, IMG submission 207233) | Sludge microbial communities from methane-producing bioreactor in Wageningen University, Netherlands - Granular Sludge_31_05-R1 | ecosystem: Engineered > Bioreactor > Anaerobic >...
ATCGGAGAACCGGATTTAAATATCCCATCAATATAAGAGGAATTGCCACCTCTTTCCTTATGTTTTCAAGCTGTCTGAAAAGCAGTCGGATACTCATGCCGTTTTTCAGGGCTGCAGTGTTACTATGCTGAAGTACAGGCCCGTCAGCCAGAGGATCTGAGAAAGGCATACCTATCTCGACCATATCAGCTCCGGCAGCAGCAAGATCTGTTATTATCCCTGCAGTTGAGTTCAATGCAGGATAGCCGGCGGTAAAATATATAGAAAGAATATTGTTTCTTTTATTCCTGAACAATCTGTCGATCCGGTTCATCTTTCTTGTTTAAAATAATCTGATTTGTCTCTGTTAACTCATCCATCCACGTAATAATTCAATCACTCAATAACTCACTCAATAACTCAATCAATCATTCAATCATTCATTCATTCATTCTTCTCCTCCATATATCTGATATATGCTGCCATATCCTTGTCGCCCCGGCCCGAAAGGGTCACAACCACCACATCATCAGGTCTGAACCTTATTTTATCCAGGATGGCAAGAGCATGAGCAGGTTCAAGCGCCGGTATTATCCCTTCAAGGCGGGTCAGCCGGAACGCTGCGGCAAGAGCTTCCCGGTCGGTTGCACTATCAAAACAGACCCTGTGTGATCTGTCAAGCCATGCCATCAAGGGGCCTATTCCCGGGTAATCGAGGCCTGCGGAAATAGAGTATGGCTCCGTTATCTGCCCGTCATCATTCTGCATGATCATTGTTCTGCTGCCGTGCAAAATACCGGGAGAACCTGTTGCAATGGTTGCAGCTGTCTCCCCGCTATTTGTTCCCAGACCCGCTGCCTCTACAGCTATCAGTTTAACATTTTCATTGTCAAGGTAATGATAAAAAGAACCGGCTGCATTGCTTCCGCCACCCACACATGCTATTATATAATCAGGTTCCGGCCTTCCGGTCTTTTCCATTATCTGCCACATAATCTCTTCGCTTATAACAGCCTGAAGTCGAGCGACAAGATCGGGGTAAGGATGTGGTCCGACCACGGAACCTATAATATAATAAGTATCATCCGGATTATTGATCCAGTCGCGGATAGCTTCACTGGTAGCATCTTTCAGTGTCATGTTGCCGCTGATCACGGGAACGACCCGGGCACCCAGCATCTTCATCCGGAGAACATTGGGCGCCTGCCGGTCAACATCGAGCTTTCCCATGTAAACAATACATTCAAGGCCCATCAGGGCGCAAACTGTTGCCGTTGCGACACCATGCTGTCCGGCACCGGTCTCGGCTATTATCCGGGTCTTTCCTAACCTTTTTGCGATCAGTATCTGGCCTATTGTATTATTGATCTTATGGGCTCCGGTATGATTAAGGTCTTCGCGCTTGAGAAAAATCTGCGTATTATAAAACTTTGATAGACGGCGGGCATGGAACAGCGGAGAGGGCCTGCCGGCAAATTCCTTCAGCAGTGAGGAGAACTCATGCCTGAAGCCTTCATCATCAAGGATCCGAAGATAATTCTCCCGGAGTTCCATGATATTCGGGTACATCATTTCCGGAATAAAGGCCCCGCCAAATTCTCCGTAATATCCTCTTTCATCTACATGATATTTCATTATTCACTGTTTTTCAGGAGTTTAATAAACTCATTCACTTTTGTGTGGTCTTTAATACCAGGGCTTATCTCGAACCGGCTGTTGATGTCGACACCAAGGAAAGAGAAGTGCCTGATTTCTTTTATCTTATCAATATCACCGGGTCCAATCCCTCCGGACAGAAAGAAGGGTTTGTTATATAAGTAATTATCTAAAATCTTCCAGTCAAATTTCAGACCACTTCCGCCTCCGCTTCCTGTGAACGTGTCAAAGAGAAAATACTCGCACGTGTCTTCGTAAGATTGAAGGATCCTGAAATTAAACTCCGGATTCATCCGGAAAGCCTTGATGATTTTCAGTCCTGCCTCTCTGAGCGATCTGCAATAACCGGGAGATTCATTTCCGTGCAGTTGTACAATATCCAGCCCATAGTCAAGGAGAGCTGCAGTGATGATACCCGGGTGCTCATTCACAAAAACACCTGTTTTCAATATTCCGCGGGGAATTCTGCTGAAAAGGGTTGGGTCGGGCACAGGACCGACATAACGTTTTGATGCGGGGTGAAAAATAAACCCTATATAGTCAGGATTGGTCCCGGCTATCTTAGCAGCATTTACAGGATCGGTTATTCCGCAAACCTTGATCTTCAGCATCATTTTACTTTATTTCTTTTACAAACCGGGAAAAAGCACCGACAGGATCCCCGCTGCCCATGAAAAGTTCTCCTATCAGAAATCCGTCGTAACCTGCCTGTCTAAGTAAGTTTACCGTTTCAGGTGAGGAGATACCGCTCTCCGAAATTTTCACATAATGCCCGGGGATCTTTTCTGCCATCTCTGCAGAAGTGTCAATATTCACCATGAATGTTTTCAGATCGCGGTTATTAACTCCGATGATGTCAACATTCTCATCCGCCATCTCAATCTCTGAAGCTGAGTGCACCTCAAGCACCACCTCCATGCCAAGCGATTTTGCCAGAACAGCAATCTGACGGAACTGATCTCTCTGAAGAACGGCCGCAATAAGCAGAACTGCATCTGCACCGGCAGCTTTCGATTCAATAACCTGAAATTCATCGATTATGAAATCCTTGCGAAGAACAGCAATTGAATTTAATTCCTTTGCAAGAGTCAGGTCACGGCAGCTTCCGCCAAAATATTCCGGGTCGGTGAGAACAGAAAGGCCTGCTGCTCCCGATCCTGCATACCCTGTTGTTACCTCTTCTACGGTTGAAACGGTATTGATTATCCCTTTCGATGGGGACATTCTTTTAAACTCCGCAATGATCCCGGTTGAGTTCGCGGCAGTTAATGATCCTGAAAGGGAAAGGGTTTTTCCGCAGAAATGTATGCTCTGTTCAAGATCACGGTACCGTGTCCTGGTCTTCTGATCCCTGACCTCTGTTCTTTTGCTTTCGATAATCTTTTCAAGAATTGTCATTACTGCATTTCAATTAATTTCCTGAATGATTCCAGTGCTTTGCCCGCGGACAGGGAATCTTCTGCCATCTCCCTGCATTCATCCGGCGATCCCGAAGAGCCGAAACATTGAATAGCAAGTTGCGAGTTAGCTATTACTACATTGTTTTGGGCCTTGGTGCCTTTTCCTTCAAGGAGGTCCATAAATATACCTGCAGCTTCGGCAATGGTTTTCCCTCCTTTCAGTTCTGATGGATCAGTAACTTCAAATCCCAGCATTTCAGGTGTGATTATCTGTTCTGCACCATTAAGAATATATTTGAATCCGGTGGTCAGAGAAACCTCATCATATCCGTCGAGGCTGTGAACGATTGCATAACGGATATCCGAGGTCTGCAGAAGATAATTATACAAACGTGCCAGTTCCAGGCTGTATACCCCTATGAATTGTTTCCCCGGCATGGAGGGATTTACAAGAGGGCCCAGCATATTAAAGAAAGTCTTTACTTTCAGAGCTCTCCGTACCGGCACCACGCTCTTCATGGCAGGATTGAAAAGCGGGGCATGCAGAAAGCAAACGCCGCTCAGTTCAAGCTCCCTTTTCAGTTTATCATTATCGGTCGAGAATTTGTACCCGTAATATTCAAGGATATTGGATGACCCGCAGGCTGAGGTTACTCCGTAATTACCATGTTTAGCCACTTTGATCCCGGCACCGGCCAGAACAAATGTTGTCAGGGTTGAAATATTAAAAGTGTCTTTACCGTCTCCTCCTGTGCCGCATACATCAATGGTGTCAAAATCTGACAGGTCCGCTTTTATACAAAGGCCGAGCAGTGCATCCCTGAAGCCCGAGAGCTCTTCAACCGTTATGCTGCGCATCAGGTAAACGGTGATAAAAGCGGCTATTTCGGATTCAGAGTATTTATTTCCTGCTATGCTTGTCAGTACTTCACCCGCTTCAGAACGGTCAAGTGTTCCCTGATTGATAAGGTGGTCGAGAATTTTACGCATTTTCAGTAGTATTTAGTCGTGAGATTAGATATCGAGCCAGTTCTTTATAATTTCGTACCCCTTTTCGGTAAGCACGGATTCGGGGTGGAACTGAAGACCTCTTATGTCATAATCCCTGTGGCTGATGCCCATAATAATGCCGTTTTCGTCTTCGCAGGTGACAATGAGACACTCCGGCAGGTGTTTTCTTGATATAACCCAGGAATGATATCGTCCTGCCATAATAATACCCGGGATGTTCCTCAGAAGAGGATCATCCGGAACTTTAACACGCACAGGCGACGCTACACCGTGATAAACAGTGCTTAGATTCAGTATCCTGCCGCCAAATGCCTCACAGATAGCCTGATGCCCGAGACAAATCCCCAGAATGCTCTTCGACGGGGCGTATTGCCTTATGAGATCAAGGCAGATTCCGGCTTCGGAAGGAATACCCGGTCCGGGTGAGATCAGGATCTTGTCATATTTCCCGGCGGCTTCAACGGTTATTTCATCATTCCGGTAAACATCAGGACCGGTCCCGGTAAGCTTTTCGACAGCATGCACCAGATTATAGGTGAACGAATCGTAATTGTCAACAACTAAAATCCTTTTCATTTTATCCCTCCTGCTATTTCAATTGCTTTCTCCAGGGCGCCGAGTTTGTGTGACACTTCATTAAGTTCGTTGTGCTCATTCGATCCGGCCACTATCCCTGCACCGGCCTGGTAGTAGAGGGTATTGCCTTTGCTGAGGAAGGTCCTTATCATTATTGCATGATTGACGGTTCCGCGCAGATCAATATAGCCGATCGCACCACCATAGTAGCCCCGCCGCCCGGTTTCGTACCTGTCGATCAGCTGCATGGCCATGTGCTTTGGAGCTCCCGACAGAGTGCCTGCCGGAAAGGTAGCTGTCAGCACATCAGATATTTCCGAACCTTCCCTCATATAGCCCGAAACTGATGAAACAAGGTGAATTACATGGGAGTAGAACTGAACCTCCCTCAGGCTTTCAACCTTTACATTGAAAGCGAACCTGCTAAGGTCGTTGCGGGCAAGATCCACCAGCATAATATGTTCGGCATTCTCTTTCAGATCATAGGAGAGCCTCTCGGCAATCATCCTGTCATTCTCGTCATCACCCGTCCTTCTGGAAGTACCTGCTATAGGATTTATGTAAGCTTTACGGTCCCGGATCTTGATCTGGGCCTCAGGTGACGAACCAAAAATCCTGTAACTGCCATAATCAAAATAAAAGAGATATGGAGAAGGATTGACTGAGCGTAATGCCCTGTAAACATTAAACTCATCACCGGTAAACTGCCGGGAAAATTGTCTCGACAGAACGATCTGAAAAACATCCCCCCTGTAACAATGCTCTTTTCCCTTAGTGACCATTTCCCTGTACTGATCATCTGATATGTCCTGTGACTTTTCCCCGGCCGTCCTGAACGGATAAACAGCATAATTCCTGTTGCTGAGAAGCGATGCCAGGGCATCGATACCCCCGGGTTCTCCGTTAATCCGGTTCTCCGTGATCTGCAGATCGTTCCGGAAATGATCTATCGCAATGATATATCTGTAAAAGCTGTATCTTACATCAGGGATCTTTTGCCCGGAAGAGTCCAGGACCTTTAGTCTGATCTTCTCAAAATATTGTACCGCATCGTAACACATATAACCAAAGAACCCGTTTACCGGTATATCCTCCCCGGGATCATTAAGAACGAATGCCCCGGTAAATGAGTCAAATCTTGAACTGAATACCCTTCTGTCGGTGATCTCTGTTATTATCTTTGACCCGTCGGCATATGTTTCGGTAATAATGTTGTTATCAGCCTCAAATGTCGCCAGGGGTTCAAGGCAGATATAGGAGTAGCTGTTCTCATTTCCGCGGTAATCCGAGCTCTCAAGCAAAATGGAATTTGGGTAGACATCCCTTATTTTTAGATAAATACTTACCGGAGTAATCGTATCAGCCAGCAGCCGGATAGATTTTGTTTTAATATTGAATATTTGCATTTTGACTATTATAATCGGGTTTAAAATCAAAACGGCCTGTCGGTGAGAGCGACAGGCCGTTTTTAATATCTTATTATTCTATATACAAATAGCTGGTAGTCTCACATTAATAAGCTTACTTTGCTTAACCACCACCACCAGTTTGTATAAATTGCTTTCATTTTTTAAATATCAATATGGTGCAAAAGTAATCATTGTTTCAAATAAAACAAATATTTTCCGAAATAATATTCCGGCGGGTCATCCTTGTTTTTCCAAACCCTCCGGTTTACTGGCCGAACTCCTTTTATTCGCCCTATGAATCAGAAAAACCGGGAGCAGGAAAATAGCCAGCAAACCAATACCAATTAATAATGATGCTAAGTCCATTTTGTTTAGAATTGTTAATTGTAAATGATTGAAATTAATAGCAAGATCATACCTTGCAAACATGCAGAACTTCAGGAATTTGGATGTTCCTGAAAACAAAACGGATCACAAAAAAAAGTGGAAAGGAAAAAGAATCTGTCGATGGTAAGTTTTAGCTAATTGCTGATTCTCAGAAATTTGAAAATAAACAGAGTATTTTGGCTTTAAAAGAGTATTATTCTCATGGAATGATCTCAGATACTTTGTGATAATTTTTTTCCCGACACTTTGGCTTATAGAGTGTGTTGTTTCATTTTGAGGTAAAATGCAAATCAGATTGATGCTACTGTCAGAAAGTTGTGCAGGAGAAGAGTTGCTATTGGAATCGTTTAACCTGTCGGGTGAAAAGCCATAACTGTTGCCGGAGCTGACATACAGGAACATCAGGGATGAAAAAAGAATAAAACAATATTTTATTACTTTGTACATTCTGCAAAGTTACATTGGCTTTTAACAGATTATTCTGTCCGGGCAATTTTTTTTTTTGGCACGAGTTTGACTTTGGTTATCTTTCTGTAAGACAACCTTTGGAAGCCTGTTAAATTATTGAAAATGAGAATCGCATTAAATAAATGTTAGATTTCTCAAGTGATATAGTATCAGGATTTTAGTATCATAATAATTGTGCAGGCGATATATACTGACAGCAATAAACCTGTTTTCCGCCTCTCCGGTTTTTCTTTTTCCCGGTTACGGAAGGTCCCTTACGCAGCGGACTGAGAGGCCGCTTTTTTTGTTGCTGCTGCTGCGGTCAACATTACTGTAGTTGTGAGAAAGGTCTCTGAAATATGCATCAGCGGCAGAGCGCTCTGTTGAGGACCACCAGAAGCCGTAACTCCCTGCGCTGCCGAAGGTTCCGCCATAAGTGCGGTAACCGCCCGGAAGCGCTGTAAAGCCTGATCCATTGGTTACGCCCGCGTTTGGCTCCTTCCAGTGTACGGTTCCTTCCTCCTTGAGCATATTGCCGGCGGATGACTCACCGCCGAGAAAGCCGGTCAGAAGACTCCATTCATCATCGTCCGGAACATGCCATCCGTCCGGACATAATTTACCTGTATTCACGGCATGCCAGTTATAGAGAGCTCCGTAAACATCAGAGCTGTTATTGTACCAGCAGAATGCGGGACTGGTCAGATCAGCCCACTCTTCCGCTTCTGTAACAAGTGAAAGAGCGGTTCCGTCATTTAAGGTTGTTGACCTTAGATTTTCAGCCATCCATGTCAGAGTATCTATGGTAATGGTTTTATAAGTGTTACCCTCAGCATCACTTACAGTTCCATAGGTGAGTCCGGAATTAAAAAGGGCAGGTATGAAGGTCGTAAAGCTTGCTGCAGATCCGAAAGCTGTATCGCGTGAGTTTATCGCCCTTACCCGGAAAAAATATTTTGTGCCCGATGTAAGACCTGTCACTTCAACGCTCACATCTGTGCTTTCGCTCCCTGTTACCGTGTCGGGAATTGCATCGATCGTTTCTCCGTAATCTGTTGATGACCCAAACTCAAAAACAATTGTCGCCGTATCATTTCCCGCCTTCACTGTCCCGTTAAGAGTGGCTGCTGTTTCCCTGACCCACGAGGGTTTTACTGTTGTTGCAGTGGGTATTACAGGACCGGTATAAGGGGGATCCTCTTTTGACGGATCCTCTTTCTTGCAGGAATGTAATAGAACGGCGGAGGTAAGAATAGTTATTATAAAGAATAACAGATAATTAAGGTTTTTTTTCATATTGAGAGCAAACAATTAGAAGTTATCCATCCGGCACAAAGATTATGCCATTTCCGGATAATTCCAAATGCCGGCTCTTTTTAATGGTAAAGAGTGTCTTTTGAGGGAATCGGGATAAGATTACACACAAAGCCCGGCTGAGTGAACTACAATTCCCGTATTTTTATGTTTCTGAACCAGATAGGGAAGCCATGATCCTGAAGTCCAATATATCCTTCCTTTGCAATGCCCTCAATAAATCCGGGGAAATTCTTGAATTTACTGTTCTCCACCAGGGCATCCCACTCAGGGGTCCATAACTCGTATTCAACCACCTTTGTGCCGTTCTGGGTGTGCGTCACCTTTCCGTCTTTAATTCGTATAACAATATTGTTCCAGAGGCCGGCGGGGTTACAGGTTTTCGGATCGGCGGCAAGCATATCGTAAAGCGAACCTGCGAGGTGACTGGCGATCTTGTTGTCGGTTGCATTGTCGTTATCCAGTATCTGAACCTCAGGAGCGGCATAGTAAATAGCCTGCTTGGGAACCTCTCTCACATAGTAAAAGATACCCGAATTGCCCCTGTTTGAAGTTTTCCAGTCAAGAGAGAGCTCAAAGTTGCTGAATTTCTTATCGCTAAAGATAATATCCCCGCCCGAACCCTGACCGGGAGTTCTTCCCTCTCCAAGGCAAACCTTCATGGCATTATCGTCGATAATCCAGTTCTTTGCCATGGCAGTTCCGTTATACTGTCTCCAGCCTGTAAAATCCGTGCCGTTGAACAACAGCACCCAACCTTCATTTATGTCATTTTCAGTCAGCGTGTTTGGTTGCTGGGCAGCAGAATCAGCTGCTGATAACATCGTTATAACGAATACCAGCAATAATGTGTAAAGCTTTTTCATTGGCATATCATTTTTATACTGCAAGTTAAGAAAAATATAAATACATATGGGAAGAAAAAGAATAGTATCGTTACGATAATAATTTTTAAAAAAAGTGCAAAAAAATTTGCATGACTAATTCGATAGTCGTATATTTGCAGGGAAGAAGACGGAAGACCGAAGACGGAAGACGGAAGACGGAAGACAGAAGACAGAAGACGGAAGACGGAAGACGGAAGACGGAAGAACGAAGACGGAAGACCGAAGACAGAAGACGGAAGAACGAAGACAGAAGACGGAAGAACGAAGACAGAAGACGGAAGAACGAAGCAGTTGGCGAAAAAGAACCTTCTTGCTCTGAGCCCTGCATTGCCAGCCGAAGCTTCAGCGTAGGCTGGAGCCCTGAGCCATTAAAGACCGAAGACGGAAGACGGAAGACAGAAGACGGAAGACGGAAGACGGAAGACGGAAGACAGAAGACGGAAGACCGAAGACGGAAGACGGAAGACGGAAGACCGAAGACGGAAGACCGAAGACGGAAGACGGAAGACCGAAGACCGAAGACGGAAGACAGAAGACGGAAGAACGAAGCAGTTGGCGAAAAAGAACCTTCTTACTCTGAGCTCTGTGCTATTATGTTTTCGAACAGAAACTATATATAATTAATAATTAAACACTTAATGAATATGAGACTAACCAGAGCAGAAGAACAGATCATGCAGATTTTGTGGGACATGGAAAAGGGAATTGTAAAGGATATACGCAACCGCTTCGATGACCCCAAGCCTGCGCGCAACACCGTTTCAACGGTAGTAAGGATCCTCGAGAGGAAAGGATTTGTCGGCCACAAGGCCCGCGGCAACACGCACATCTATCATCCGCTGGTTTCAAAGAGCGATTATTCAAAGAGTCAGCTCTTCGGCCTGATCGAAAATTATTTTGATAATTCCTTTCCTGCACTAGCGTCGTTTTTTGCGCGTGAAAAGGACCTCTCCATGAAGGAACTCGAATCACTTCTGAAGGATACAAGAAAATCACTGACGAAAGGCAAAAAGAAAAAATAGAATACTATGGAAGCTTTTGCGGGATACCTGTTAAAGTCAGCTGCATGGCTTACAGGTTTCGCACTGGTCTACCTCATCTTCCTGCGAAATGAAAGGTATTTTCTTGTTAAGAGGTATTATCTGCTGACCGGTATTCTGGCAGCATTTTTCCTGCCGTTTCTTACGATCCAATACCAGGTTGAGCTGCCGGCACCGGAATACAGCAATATAGCAATTGCAGCTTCAGATCACTCTTTTTCTCCGGCTGTCCGGCAGGAGAATCACTCAGGATCACCAGTAATAAGTAATATACTGCTTTATCTGTCCGGCGTTCTGATAATGTTTATCAGATCTATCCGGCAAACAGGATCATTAATCAGGAATATAAGAAAATCAGAGATAGTTAAAAGACAAAGTGCCACGCTTGTGAGGAGGGTGGGCCTTGGCACTTCATTCTCCTTTTTCAACTATATTTTTATCAGCCCGGAAATCAGTGATAAGGAAGAGGGTGAAATAATGAATCACGAGCTTGTACATGTAAAGCAAAAACACTGGCTCGATCTTCTTCTTGTTGAATTACTCAGAGTGATCCAGTGGATAAATCCTTTTGCCTGGATCTACTCCGTATTGATCAGGCAGAACCATGAATACCTTGCTGATGAGTCAGCTCTGCAGAAAACATCCGATCCATCGGTATACAAGGCGGTCCTGGCAAATCAAATGCTGGGCTCCCCGATTTTCAGCCTTTCAAATTCTTTCAGCTTTTCACTTAATAAAAAGAGGTTTGATATGATGAACAAGATAATTACATCACCCTACCGCAAACTAAAGTTACTTTATGTGCTTCCGGTCATTGCGGTTGTTTTCTATGCTTTCGCAGAAGCGGACTATAGCTATGCTGCACAGCCGGTTAATCCTGTTAATATTGACCTTGCAGTAAACACAGATCCGGTCGCTGATGGTGTTACACCGTTAAGCCTACCTGTAATAGATGGACAGGGAACAACCAATACTGAGGAAATTGTTGAACAGAAACAGGTTAAGGGTATCGTTCTGAAGGAGGACGGCCAGCCCCTTGCCGGAGTTGACATAACAACCACCGGTACTACGGGCAATGCATATGGTACTACAACCGACAATGAGGGTCTCTTTGAACTGAACAACATCACTCCTGACCAATCCCTTCTCTTCTCCTGCAGAGGGTACAGGCGGATTACCCTTAAGCCTGATTTCAGCAAGGTGATGAGTGTGCGGATGGAAAGAGATCAGGAATATGTGCCAACTGCCCAGAGGCCAATGCCCCTGGTCGTTATAGATGGTGTAATATCTGAAAAACCCTATCCCGATGCAATCCGGGAGCTGCGATATGACCTGGGGCCGGTAAGGCTTTTGCCGGGAAATGAGGCAACAGACAAATATGGTGAGAAGGGGGCTAATGGCGTCTATGAAGTTACCACAAGAAAGAAAGCCCTTGAGATGGGTCTAAGAGCGCCTCTTCCAAGACTGGCCTCTGAAGATTATCCGACTTTTCAGGGCCAGCGTTATACTGTTTTCAATGAATGGGTCGCCAATCAGGTCAGGTATCCCGCGGCTGCAAAGGAAAAAATGGTTGAAGGATGGGCTATCGTGAATTTTAATGTCGAACTTGACGGAATCATCAGCAACATTACATATGGACCCGGAACAGATCCTCTTTTGGGCGATGAGGTCATCAGGGCGATCAAAGCCTCACCCGCGTGGGACAAACCAAAGAACCCGGATGTTGATTCTCCCTTTTCTTTTAGCGTCACGATAGGATTCAGGCTTCCGGATCAGATAATTAAAGATCTGCCGTATGTTGTCGTCGAACAGATGCCGCTTTACCCGGGAGGAGAAATCGAACTGCTTAATTTCCTCAAAAACAATCTCATTTATCCGGAGGCTGCAAAAGCCGAAAATATCGAGGGAAGGGTGATTGTGAGGTTTATAGTGAGTAAAGAGGGCAATGCAGAATCAGCTACAGTTCTGAAGGGCGTCCATCCTCTGCTTGATACTGAAGCTCTAAGAGTGGTCAGCAAAATGTCGGGATTCAAACCAGGAATGCAGGATAGCAAACCTGTTAATGTGTGGTATATGGTGCCAGTTACTTTTTCACTTCAGGAGGAGAGACCCTGACCTTTCAGCTTCCGGTGCTCCAGAAGCGTTTATTTCTTGCTGCTTTCAGAACGTTCAGAGCATTTCTTCTTATTGTGACAACGATATCTCCGGTCATATCCAGAGGTTCGCCGTCAATATGGAACCTGGTTTCACTGGTCCTCATAACAACCTCTTTGTCTGTTCTGATATACCTGACATATTTTGACCTGTTCAGGGTTCCGGTAAAAAGCCTGTGAATAAAAGACAGGAACATATATTTCGGGAAGGGCCTGATCATTACAATATCCATAATTCCGTCGTTCGGTACCGCATCGGGGGCAATGAAGGCATTGTTGCCGAACTGTCTCGTGTTGGCAATTGTAAGCACATAAAGATCCTCGGAGACAATCGCTTCACCGCCGGCTTTTATGTCAACATGAACAGGGCGCAGCAGCAGGAAGGTTTTCAGGGTAAGATAAATATACGGGATAATTCCTCTCAGCTTCAGCTTATTAAATGAGTGGGCAACAAAGCTGTCGAGCCCGATACCTGCAACGTTGAGACAGAGTTTATCGTTGATCTGGAAAATATCCGTACACAGACTCTGGCCGTTACTTATATCTCGCAAAAGAAGCCTGATGTTGGGTTTGAACCCAAATTCCCTGGCAAACCCGTTACCTGATCCCACAGGAAGAACGGCAAGTATCTTACCGGTCCCGATCAGCTCCTCAGCCACAGTGTGTACGGTACCGTCGCCTCCTGTTGCCACGAACACATCATATTCATCAAAATGTTTTCTTATGAGTCCGGCGGTATCGTCAATACACAGGGTTTTAATGGATTCTATATTCTTACGTCGCCGAAGCCCGGATGAAATTATAAGATTAACGGGAGGCACTCCAGCCCTTGGATTAATTATGAAGAGAGCCCTTTTTTTATCTTGCCCGGGAAATTCCATACCCAAATGTACGGAAGTTTTTTGAATCGGACTGCGGTCTTTCTTCCTGCTTCTGACTTCGGTTCCCGCTCTGCGGGATTTCGTCACCCCGGCAAGCGGGGCTCCTCAACTTCCGTTCCGCTTGTGCGGAATCTCCGCTTCGCTCCGATCTTCCGTCTTTCTTCAGCCTTCCATATAAGGATACCTGTAGTCCGTATCGGGTATCAGGGCTTCCTTGACGGTTCTCGGACTTACCCAGCGCAGAAGATTAAGATGGCTTCCCGCCTTGTCGTTCGTTCCGGAAGCCCTTGATCCCCCGAATGGCTGTTGTCCGACCATGGCTCCCGTCGGTTTATCGTTTATATAGAAATTACCGGCAGCGTAACGGAGAGCCCTGCATGCCTTCAGCATGGCATACTTGTCGCTGCTGAAAATTGCACCGGTGAGGCCGAAAGGGGAGGTCTCATCACAAAGCTTCAGGGTCTCTTCATATTTATCATCATCATAAATATAGATGGTCATTACGGGACCGAAGATCTCCTCCTCCATGGTTATAAAATGAGGATCTGTAGTCAGTATAATTGTGGGTTCAACAAAAAAACCGCGTGTTTTATCTCCATTTCCACCTGCAATTATCTCCGCATCGGGTGACGATTTTGCGGCAGAAATATATGACATGATCTTTTCAAAAGAAGCATCGTCTATTACAGCGTTGATAAAGTTACTGAGATCGGTTACATCACCTGTTTTCATAGATGATATCATTCGCAGAATATTTCCCCTGGTCTCATTCCAGATCGATTGAGGGATATATGCTCTTGATGCTGCAGAGCATTTTTGTCCCTGGTATTCGAAAGCACCTTTTACAATTGCTGTGGCAAGTTCATCTGGTCGTGCCGAAATGTGTGCAAAAATAAATCCTTTTCCCCCTGTCTCCCCGACAATCTTTGGGTACGATCTGTAATTTCCCAGATTTTCCGATACCTGCTTCCAGAGGCTGTTGAAAGTGGCATTTGAACCTGTGAAGTGTATGCCTCCCAGGTCCCTGTGCCTGAGCACAATACTGCTTATCAGCGATCCGGATCCAGGGATGAAGTTAATGACACCATCGGGCAGTCCGGCCTCTTTAAAGACCTTCATCAGATACCAGCCCGACAGTACTGCTGTTGTGGCAGGTTTCCAGACAGTGGTGTTTCCCATCAGTGCCACACTGGTATTGAGGTTTGAGGCTATTGCCGTGAAATTGAAAGGGGTTATTGTGTAGATAAAACCTTCGATAGGCCTGTATTCAAGACGGTTAATGCTCTGGATGTCCGACAGGGGCTGTTCATGATAGATAAGGGAAGCAAAATGAGTGTTGAACCTGAGGTAATCGATCACCTCGCAGGCAGCATCAATCTCTGCCTGGTAGGCATTCTTCCCCTGTCCCAGCATGGTTGAAGCATTGATGGCGAACCGGAATTTTTTTGATAACAGCTCAGCGGCTTTAATCATTACTGATGCCCTTTCCATCCAGGAGATTTTCATCCATGCTTTTTTGGCATCGAGGGCCGCCTCAACGGCAAGCAAAGCCTCTTTCTCTGTTGCCATATGGTATGTGGCAAGTGTGTGCTGATGATCGGTGGGCATGACTATCATCCCGGTCTTGCCCGTACGGATCTCTCTGCCCCCTATTATGAGCGGGATATCAACAACCATGGCTTTCTGACGGGCAAGTTCCTCCTCCAGGAGTGTGCGCTCCCTGCTTCCTGGCATATATGAAAGAACCGGCTCATTCTTCGGTTCCCTGAAATTATAAATGGCATTGTTCATGACGGCGGTGTTTAATATGGTAACACACCTGATGAAATTTTGTTTGAATGGCACTTTTAAATTATGATACTACGATAAAGCCAGGTAATCAAAGGTTAATTGCCACTAAATCCCCTTCATACACTCAATCTTCAAACTCCCCCTTTAGGGGGCCGGGGGGCTTATTAACCTTCAGGCGCCATTCCCTCATAAATCTTCATGATCTCCTCCCGGAACTCCTCCGGAGCCTCAAGATGACCCCAGCCTGCATTGATTTGCCAGAGTCCATCATAAACTGAATCGTGGTACGAGCGTATCAAATGGGGTATGTTTTTCTCTTTCAATAATCCGGTCAGTAATTTGGCTTCGATCTCGTTTTCGAGAACAAGTATCTTAACAGCTTTTGTCATCTCCTGATAGGTTAAAATAAATATTGTGCTTTCCTGCTTTTACAGTTATTACCTCCCTGATCTGATCGTATATGATGATACTGTCGTCTTTGAAGGATCGCTTTCCGATTGCACCCTGAGAGTTACTGTGGCCCGGCGTGAGCTGTTATTATCATATGAGACAAAAACAGGGATCTGTTGTGATTCACCCGGTTTCAGTGAAGCAAGGGCATTGAGCAGCTGAGCATCCCATCCGTTGCCCGAGACTTCCGCCGATAACCTGAATATATCATGGTTAAGGGCTCCTTCATCAGCATTTTTATGAAGGGCCAGGCTTGTTGCTGTTGCTTCGCCGGTGTTGGTAAGCGTGAACCAGTGATATTCGCCGCTCACTTTCATCCGCTTCACCTGAGGTGTACGCAGCAGGGCGCCTCTTTTCAGGGAGCCCGATCCGTCGAGTGACCTGACACCCAGCTTGTAGATAAGGATGCCATCGCTGTTTCTGCGGAGGTCGATGATATAGAAATGCAGCCTGTTATGCACATCTGTCCATTCATAAAGGCTTCCCGAGTTTAGTCCGGCATGGAAGAGTGCATCGTTAAGCTGACGGTAATCGGCTATGGTCCTCATTACCGGAGTACCGTCGGGTTTGACGTAATCGATCATATTGATATCCTCAGGGTGAGCATCGATCACCCAGTTGAAGCAGTTAAACTGGTTAGGACCGCCATTTCTGCCCTCCTTATCTTTGTTTTTTGCCAGCAACACGCCGTTATCGGGACAAAAGGAATCATAACCTATCCTCTGCACTACCTCGAGGGAGTAGAAATTATAAGTTGGCACACCCGGTGAGAGCGGATTTTCTGCCGGGTCGTCCGGGGGTGTTCTGTCGTGTGGCTCTTCTCCATCGAGCCTTACAATGATCCCTGCCCGTGTACCCGGTCCTGGTTCAGCAGCTCTTGCCGTTACCTCTGCAACCACCGGGCCGGAGAGTGCGAGACCGTCGCGGCTCAGGGTCAGCACCTGCTCTTCTGTTATGAATCCGTTCACCATCCTGTTTCTAAGCATGAGTCCGGCCGGCATGGCGGCCCCCATAGCTGGCGGGACAACCCATCTCATATGAGGTCCGCCCGGTCCGTTGAACGATCCCCGGTCCATCATGTCCCATGTGCCGGATCCTACCCTGCGGTATGGCTGGACATAAGGGTTATTGTTATTGTCGCCGATCCTGAAGGCAAAGTGCCCCAGTTCGTGAGTTATGGTTCCTGAATTCTCCCCCTGCCTTATCGACGAAAGACCCCATTGCATCTGTCCTGCTTTCCATGATGTCCATGGCACATAACGCGTCGGTATCCATCGTGGTTTAGTTGTGTCGGGGTTTCCCCACTCGGCCGGGATATCTTCAGGTGAGTTGAATTTCATTTCACCGAATTCCTGCCATACGCCTGTCTCATCATATCCTGCATATACGCGAAGTATAGCATCATAATCCTTTTTAATATCACCTGCATCAGCCCTCCAGAGTGCATCCACATCGGGTTCCATGCGGCTGTTTGCCCTGGTGCCGTCGGGGGTGTAATCGTTCTGGCCCCACTCGCTGAGTCCATATTCCCAGAGGTTTTTTGGCATCCTGTAGGGTCCGAAAGGCTCGAGGAGAGTTATCCCGAATTTACCCCGCGACTGCTCCATCCAGTAACCGTTTATGGTCTGACCATGATTAACTTCTGAGGGGACCAGCCAGAAATCAGAATAGAAACGGGGAACATCTTCCCTTTTTACAGGGTCAATCTGAGGATTTCCGAAAAGATCGGAATTCCTGGGGAGAGTAATTACGAACGGCTGGTCGGGAAAATCGACCGCAACCAGAGCCATCCTGAATTTCCGCTCCGGAACAAGCGACGGATCGGCCCAGTTCCTTCCGGGAATCGGCCTGTAATCATCCCATGTCATATCATCCTGGTCCTGAACAACCTGAGGATCAATTGGTTTTGGCGGGATTGGCAGTTCTGCCGGAAGCTTAACGGAAAAGGTTGAGTTGTCTGACCTCTGCGACTTCGCGGAGACTCCGATAAAAAGAACAATGCAAATAACCAGTATCGATTTCATCACAATAATTTCTAATTCACTTACGAATTAAAGAAATTATTTTAAGAATATCACTTCTTCACCCCGACAAGAACACAATTATTCATCAACACATCCAACAGGTATCCGGAACATTCGCCCCGTATTGTGATGGTCTGACCGGGATTAAGATCGGGAAGATCTTCGAAATTCCGGAAAGTGCATATCACCAAAGTATAATTACTTTCTGTTTCAAGGGATACATTAACGGAGTTGTTCTCGCCGTATTTTACAGACCCGATCACTCCGGTCACTTCAATGATTTTGTTAGCATATTTTTCAACAGCAAGATCTTCCCCGACCTCAAAGGCCTTCTGGAGTGCCGATGCGGTCATTACATAGTCGGGCTTGACCTTGCCCAGATCCTTTTCCTTCAGATTATACAGATAAACGGCAGCAAGAATTCCTGCAACGGCCAGCAGGAAGATGAAAACCAGTGCAACAATATACCATGTTCTCCGGTTGTGTTGTTTCGGTAATATTGACATAACTCAGATAATTTATGTTTCTGAAAACAAATTTACTCTATTCCTGCGGAGTGTAAGTAATTTTTACAGTAACCTCTATGTTCTTAGCTATATTGTTCCTCACGACTGAGGGTATTTTTATGCCGTAATCTTCGGGAGAAATGATGAATTTTGATTCTGCAGTTACCGATTCTGCTGCAACATCAATCGTTCCTTTCGCTGACACCCTCTTTTTTACATCTCGTATCGTCAGATCACCCTCAACGGTTACTTCATATGAGCCGTTCTTTGTAAGACCGGTTCCGCCGATGTTGGTTATCTTACCTGAGAAGGTTGACCTTGGATATTTATCTGATTCCATGTAGTTCTCATTAAAATGTTCCTGCATAAGGGCTTTTTCAAACCGGAACGATCTGATAAGGACCTGGAACACTATCTCGCCTGTTGAAATATCAATCACGCTTGCTGCCTGGTTGTTATCAGCCTTGATATCCTCCAGGGGGGTAGACGAATAGAACCCTATATACCCGTTCCTGGTGATGTATTTCTGGGAAAAGGCTGTTGAGCCAAGCCCCGCAAGAAGTAATAAGAATATTAGATGTTTCATGGTTGTTAGGTGTTTGAATTCAATTTATGTTACTATTCCCGTGAATCTCTACCTGACGGTAAATACACGCAGAAGATTAAATCCGAAATAAATGTCACCGTTACTCCAGCTTCCGGTTGTTTCACCAAGAAAACCTTTTTCGATCATAGATCGTGAATTGGTGAAGAGTAACTGGAAGACATGTCCGCCTGTTTCAATATCAAAACCCAGAGTAAGAGGATTGTGTATCTCCTCGTTCCTGTAGGTCTGACGATTGGCTATCAAATAGTACTCGGCGTTAAGGCTTATTCTTTTGGCCAGCTTGATCCTGCCTCCCGCCCCGAGGGCCAGGATATCGTTTGGATCTGTTCCGTAATCGACCAGGTTACGGTGGAGCCAAGTGGGAGTTATCTGGAGCGAGAAAGTCTGGTTGAATTTGCGGCCTATCAATAGCTGGTTAACTGTTGCCAGTCTTGAATCGAACCAGGATGATCCGGGAGGCTGTGGCAGGTCAACGGTCCTTAATGCCAGCGAAGAAAAGGTGGATACGGAAACCGGTATTGCCTTTATTCCTGTTGATTGTCTCAGGAGTGAAAACCTGGCAAAACCATCGAATGTTTTTTCATAGGACGATCTTCCCAGCCCGACCATCAGCCAGTCTGTTATCCCGTATTCAAGTCCCAGATGCATGGTGGCCTGATCGAGGCCGAAGAACTCATAAAAACCTGAATTGATTTTTCCAAAACGGTGGGAAATCCTGAAATCAAATTGTCCGGCAGGAGTTCTCTCAATGGAGTGGCCGTTCATGATCCTGGTTGTTTTAAATGTTGCAGTAACCTTCTCCGGTCCCTGATCTTCATTATCTGACAGTAGGTCGAGAAGGTCTTCCTGGGCCTTAAGAGCTGATGAACCCAGCAGGACAAGCATGACAAAAAGAATTCTTTTCATTTCTTATGTTTTTGGTATCTAAGTTAATAACAAATTTTATAGCGTCATGTTCAATGAACCCGCGGCCTGGTGTTGTTATCTTTCACCGATACCTGCAATTGTAAAGGTACAGCTAATTGAATTACCGTCCTCATCGACGGCTGTTATGACATGATCTCCCTCTCCGGCAAAAAATTCAGTCTGGTGTATAAACCTTGTAGTAGCCAGATAATCATTATCGATATGCCAGAAGATCTTTTTTGACGGGTTTCTGTGGGCTATCTCAGGAATGATCCTTGTTGGTCTGCCTGTCTGGTCTCGCGGAATGAAGATCCTCACGCCCCTGGTTGGGTAAATGAACTCCATTGCCGCTAATCTTCTGTCTCCGCTGCACCCCGGGGCATACGGCGGGAGAGGCCTGTATTCCGGATGCTTCTGCCGATAAAAATATTCCATGGCCGGAGGAAGCACGAACCACGCCCTGCTGATTATTTCCCCGTGTGGAACGCACTCTGTTGTCACCTGACTTGTACCGGTTTTATCGAGATGTATAATATGGTGATACGGGCACACCTCGCTTCTCAGGCCGGCCAGGCAGGCCGGTATCTCTTCCGTTTCGGGGCAGTCGGGCCCTGCCCTGTGGCCGCTGAGCCTGCAGACCCGTATCATGGTCATCTCCTCTTCGGGGGGATCGAACCATTCAGATGATCCCACAATATTAACCAGATCGAATAATATAGGTGCTGCCGCCGACAAACCCGTCAGGCCGGGCCTTCCTTCGCCATCTGCATTGCCTGCCCACACGACAATAACATAATCAGGAGTGGTGCCTGCGGCCCAGGCATCCCTGAAGCCGAAGCTTGTGCCTGTTTTCCATGCCAGCAGGGGGGATGAATTAAAGTATTGCCAGCCTGTCTCACCCCCGGGTCTGTTTACCTGCCTCAGGGCCTGGTAGGTGAGCCAGATGGAGGCAGCTGTGAAGAGAGGCTCACCGACAGCATATTCTTCTTCTTTTACCGTTCCATCATAAGATAGCCGGGGAGGATGATAATCGGCCGGCACATAACTTTTTTCAGCATTATACCGTTTCAGGACTCGTGAGAGGGAGGCATAGGCGCCTGCCAGATCCCACAGTGTTGTCTCTCCGCCTCCAAGGATAAGTGATAACCCATAATGATCGGCGCTCCGGGTGAAATTGGTGAACCCGGTTCTGCGCAGCATATCGAGGAAGCGTTCGGTGTTGTATTGCTGAAGCATCCTTACAGCCGGTATGTTAAGCGACTGAGAAAGAGCGGATGATGCAGTAACGGCACCGTTAAAGCTGCGGTCGAAATTCTTTGGAGAGAATCCCGGGAAACGCGTCGGGATATCGGCTACAAGTGTGTTTGGAAGCAGCTCGCCCGAGTTTTGCATTGCTGCATAAAGAAACGGTTTTAAAATACTTCCGCTGCTCCTGGGCGATATCACAATATCAACACTTCCTGAATGATCACCTGCATTATCGTTGCTGCTGTTGCCGACATAAGCCAGTACGTTCCCTGAATCGACGCTTATGATCAGACAGGCCGCATTGAATACTAAATTATCCGAAAGGTTTTTCTGGTGGGCATTTATCACTTCCGTTGCCTTTTTCTGAAGAAAGGGGTCTATTGTTGTGCATATCCGCT
>Ga0334885_1002167_pt1 | contig 21002 bp, 24 predicted proteins | sample GraSluR1_MG_8_FD_207233 | JGI IMG/M metagenome (GOLD analysis project Ga0334885, IMG submission 207233) | Sludge microbial communities from methane-producing bioreactor in Wageningen University, Netherlands - Granular Sludge_31_05-R1 | ecosystem: Engineered > Bioreactor > Anaerobic >...
CCTAATATTTCTTCTTTTAAGTCTTTTGTATAACTTTTTCCTCTCATTGTTTACCTCCAATCACTTTCTATATTATAATAAATATATAGGCAATTGTCCAAGATGTTTTTGGGGCTTAAGAGAAATTAAAATTATTCATCTTTTTTGTCTTAACCATATTCTTTATTTTGAAAATATCATCTTTAACGATATTAAAATCATAAGTATTCCAAAACTCTTTTTTAAAACTGATATCGGTATACTGTGAGATATTTTTGCACCAAAAACTGAACAAATCACTAAAAAGATACATATTAATATTCCTGCTTGCAAATTAACATGCCCTTCTTTATAGTAATCTATAAAAGCTAAAATACCTACTGGCGGAAGTAAAATAGCAAGGGATGTTCCCTGTGCCTTTAACTGACTGAATCCGCACAAGTATATCAATGCTGGTACAATTATAACTCCACCACCAATTCCAAATATTCCACTTAATATTCCAGCAATGCTTCCAATTACAATAAATAGTATTATATTTATCATTGTATCCTCCTCATAATAACTTTTTTCTCTTATAACTGTAAATTAGAAATAATATCCAAATAGCAACTCCACCTAAACTAACTAATTGAGCAACTCGAATAGGTCCAAACATCAAGCTATCTGTCCTTAATCCTTCAATGAAAAATCTACCTATAGAATACAAGCCAATATATGTGAAAAATACAATGCCTACTTTTTCAGTTCTTCTTAACAGATATAATAGTATTAAAAATACAATGATGTTCCATGTAGATTCATATAAGAAAGTTGGATTATAGTACGTCCCCCCTATATTCATTCCATTTTGAATAAAAAGAGGAAAATGTTTAATAAATTCATAACTGACAGGACCACCATGTGCTTCTTGATTAAAAAAATTTCCCCATCTACCTAAAGCCTGTGCTAGTATAATTGATGGTGCTGCAACATCTGCTACTTTTAAAAAACTAATTCTTTTATAATTCGTATATATTAGTGAGGATATAACAGCAAAAATAATTCCACCATGAATAGCAAGTCCCCCTTGCCTTATATTAATCATGTCGATAATGTTACCCTTGTAACTATTAAACTCAAATACTACATAGTATAATCTTGCACCGATAACACCAATAGGCAGAGAAATTAATACAACATTTAACAAAGTATCATAATCAATTTTTCTCCACTTACAATTATACTTTCCAACTAATAAACCTAATAATATTCCTGTAGCTATAAGTATTCCATACCATCTAATATCAAGACCAAAGATTGAAAATGCTATTGGATTCATAATTTCACGTCCTTACTTTATAATCTTAGTATTTCTTGTATAACCATTACTGCTGCTCCTACAGCAATAGATTTATTCCCAAAATAACCCCCTCGATTAAACTCAATTTTTATATTCTTACCAATATGACTTTTTTTAAGTGCTATTTCTGTACAGGTTTCATAAAATAAAGGTGAATATTTAATAAGGGGACCACTTAAAATTATCAATTGAGGATTAAATAACCTTATATAATTAGCAAGACCAGTTCCAAAATGAATTGCAGAATCTACTATTATATTCATTGCAATTTCATTTTTATCTTCTCCCAAATTACATACATCAATGTAATTTATCTCTTCTAAATTCTTATTTAGATGCATTTTCTTTCCTTTTTTTATTTCAGAGATAAATTTTTGAGTTATTTTTGTTATTGATGCATAACTTTCTACACAGCCATAGTTGCCGCACCAGCAATGCTCACCATCTATATCTACAATCATATGTCCTAAAGTATCTTCAGAATTATTTATTGTGCGTATAAGTACTCCTGAAGATATCACACCTGTTCTTATTCCTACACCACAGTTGATATATGAGATATTATTTTTATATTTTCCTAATCCAAAATAATATTCACTAATTACAGCTGTATTAGCACCATTATCAATAAATATAGGAACGTCTAGTTCTTTTTTTATCATATGCTTGTAGAACCCTTTGTTTTCAACTGCTCCGACTATACCAATTCCAACCCCTATAATCATTGATTTATCAATCTTTAATTTCAAAATTAAATTTTCTATGCAACCGGGAATGATTTTAACTAAATCATCTAAATTATAAGAACCCTTAAAAGTCTTTTCATCTACTATCTGAATTTTTAGATTTGTTATAACAACTTGAATATATGTCCTTGATATATCTAAACCTATAATATAAAAATCACATGGATTTACATCGTATAAAATAGGTCTTCTTCCACCAGTAGATTCACCAATTGCGGTTTCAACAATAATTTTTTCATCAAGTAAAAATTGGATACTACGATTCAATGTACTTAATTTCATTTTGGTCATATCTAATAACTGTCCTTTAGTAATAGAACCATTTTTTTGTATAATATCAAATAGGTATTTACCTCTATTGTCTAATACTTTTATTTTATTTACAGAATCCAGTATTATCTCCCTCCTTAATTATGTATCCATTTATATAATATACTCTTTTATTCATTTTGGCAATAAGTCGATAGTAATACATCTTTATTAAATAAATGCTCAAAAATATCATCCTGTAAGATACCAATTATATATTATGTAGAATGATTGAAGATCTTCATAATTACTAGCTGTCTCTTTACAAAAAAGTTTAATTATTTGTAAAGACGGTTACTATACATAATAAGAATACTACTTATTAATCTATTATTAGATAATATCAATATGAGTGCGCATTATATAATAAAGTTCTTAATATAGGAAAAGACATAGCTCATATTAAGAACTTTATTTATAGTAATATTTATAAGTTATCTAAGCTATACTCTCTTACTAATTACAGTATTTTAGAACTATATAAACAGATTTACATTTGAAGTTTCAGCTTCTCCTAGATAGTAGCCTACACCACCTATCTTAATACCATCAATAAGCTCATCCTTCTGTATTCCCATAACATCCATGGACATTTGACAGGCAACTATTTCAACACCATTATCCATAGCAGCTTTCATCAAATCTTCAAGAGAAGATACATTTTTATCCTTCATAATACCACGTATCATCTTAGCACCTATACCAAGCATATTCATATTTGATAATTTTAACTTTTTACTGCCTCTAGGCATCATTATTCCAAACATCTTTTCTATTAAGCCTTTTTTAACGGATACTTTTTCATTCTTTCTTAAAATATTAAGTCCCCAGAAGGTGAAAAACATAGTTACCTTTTTACCCATGCTGGCGGCTCCATTAGCTATTATAAAGGAAGCTATGGCTTTGTCTAAATCTCCGCTGAATACTACCATAGTTTTATTGGTATTGGCAGGAGAAACGGACATATTAGAAGCTACTTTTTCTAAGGTTTCACAATTCTTTTTAATTAAAGCAGTAATGTTTGCATTATCCTTATTTAAATTTATAAGTTCATTATTAGTAGTATTACACCAAGATTTTATATCTTCATAAAAACCTGGGTCTGAAGCAGTAACCTTTAAAGTTTCTCCATCCTTTAACTCATCTATACATTTTTTTACTTCCATTAAAGGTCCTGGACAACATAAGCCACAAGCATCTAAGCTTTTGCTATAGCTAGTTTTGCCTTCAGTTGCTGCTACTTCTTTCATTGGTTCAAAATTTAAATCCTGTTCATCTAAGGTAGGTTTCTTTGGTTTATAATTAAGCATTGATGCAGTTTTGTACCCTCCGGTTAAATTTTTAACGTTGAAGTCCTTTTGCTTAAGTATTCTTTCAGCTACATAGCCTCTAAGACCTACCTGGCAATAAACAATGATTTCCTTATTTTTATCCAATTCGCTTATTCTTTCTCTTAAATTATCTACAGGAATGTTTATGGCTCCTTCCATATGACCATTATCAAATTCAATTTCAGAACGTACATCAACTAATGTAGAATTTGATATGTCATACTCAAGTAGTTCTACTGGAGTTATAACATCACTTTTTCCTGTAAGAACATTTTCAGCAGTAAAACCAGCCATATTAACAGGATCTTTGGCAGATGAAAATGGTGGTGCATAGTTTAGTTCAAGCTCTGTTAAATCATATATCGTACCATTAAGTCTCATAACTGAAGCAATAACGTCTATTCTTTTATCAACACCATCATATCCCATAGCCTGAGCACCAAGTATGGTTCCTTTTTCATTGAAAATAAGTTTTATTGAAATAGGGGATGCACCAGGATAATAAGATGCATGTGAAACTGGATGAACATAAATAACCTTATAAGGTATATCTAATCTTTTTAAAGTTCTTTCGTTATTTCCAGTACTTGCAGCAGTTAATCCAAAGATTTTAATGATAGCAGTACCCTGAGCTCCATTAAAGCTTTTGTTTAGACCGGATATATTATCTGCGGCAATTCTTCCTTGTTTATTTGCTGGACCTGCAAGAGGTATGGCTGTACTTTGTCCATTTACAAAATCTTTTATCTCTACAGCATCACCTACGGCATATATATTATCTATATTTGTCTTCATATTTTCATCAACTAATATATGACCTCTTTTCCCTAGGTTAATTCCACTTTCTTTTACAAAATTTGTATCAGGAACAACACCAATAGCTAAAATTACTAGGTCTGCGGTGAGTTTTGTATCACTTGATAGTAGAATTTCCATGTTGTTTTCAGTATCCTTAAAACTTTTAACGCCATCTCCTAATATTAAATTAACTCCATTACTTTCAAGCTCTTTTTCAGCCATAACTGTCATATCAGTATCAAAAGGAGCTAATATATGAGGTGCTGCTTCCACTAAAGTTACATTTATTCCTCTCTGTATTAAGTTTTCAGCCATTTCAACTCCAATGAAGCCGCCGCCTATAACTACAGTGCTTTTTATATTGTTATTGTCCACAAAGGATTTTATTTTATCTGTATCCGGAATGTTTCTAAGGGTCATAATCTTTTCACTATTTATACCTTCTATATTTGGTTTCATTGGTTTTGCACCAGGAGAAAGCACTACATAATCATAGCTTTCTTCATAAATACCTTTATCTTTACTTTTTACCTTTACAAATTTTTTATCTGTATCAATATTTATTACTTCACTATTAGTTTTTACATCTATATTAAATCTTTTAACCATATTTTCAGGAGTTTGAACAATAAGTTTTTTTCTATCTTTAATGGTCTCACCTATATAGTAAGGTAATCCACAATTGGCAAAGGATATATATTCACCTTTTTCAAACATTATTATCTTTGCATTTTCATCTAGTCGTCTAAGTCTGGCAGCTGCTGATGCACCACCAGCAACACCACCTACAATTAAAATTTTCTTTTCCATAATATAAGCACCTCCAAATTTTTTATTTGAATTTTAAGTCTATTTTATTTTTCAAATAGTGTATTTACTAAATTAATTACGTTTTCGTCACAAACAGTATAATTGATTTCTAAGCCATTTCTCTTCCCTTCTATAATTCCTGCAGTTTTAAGTTTTTGTAGATGCTGCGAAACTGTAGACTGAGGAATTCCAAGACAATCCTGCATATGACTCACATTACAGCCTCCATTTTCGATTAATCCTTTTACTATGCAAAGTCTTATGGGATGAGCTAAAACTTTTAGCATTTCTGCTGCTTCATCAAAATCATAAGAATTAGTATTCATATTCATAGTATCACTCGTCCTTTAAATTATATTACAATATTTACATATTCAAATATTACGATATAGTTACAAATTAGTCAAGAAATATTTTTTAGTTATTTTATTTTAGATGTATTAGCATCGTTATCAATAAATATAGGAACGTCTAGTTCTTTTTTAACATATTCTTATAGAACTCTTTATTTTCAACACCACTATACCAATTCCAACCCCTATAATCATGGATTTGTTAATCTTTAATTTCAAAATTAAATTTTCTATGCAACTGGGAATGCTTTTAACTAAATGGGGTCCAGAGCACAATTCGTGCAAAAGTAACGCTAAGAAAATTAGTCTTCCATAAATTACAGTATATGTATTTGTGGAAGCCTTTTTACTGTCTAATAAACGAGGGTTTTTGAAACAGTAGTTTTAAAATAGAAAAACACCTAATTTTCATGTAAAATATATATATAAACTTATCTCAAAATCAAAACATCAAAACTAGATTAATTATATGACTTTTAATACAAAGGAGAATTAAAAATGCTAATAGGATATGCTAGGGTATCTACTGAAGAACAGAAATTAGAATTACAGCTAGACGCTCTTAAAGAAATTGGGTCCGAAAAGATTTTTACAGATGTAGCAAGCGGAGCTTATACAGAAAGATTTGGGTTAAATGAAGTTTTAAGTTACCTCAGAGAAGGAGATGTTCTTGTGGTTTGGAAATTAGATAGACTTGGAAGAACTCTTAAGCAGTTAATAGAAATAATAAATCAGTTAAGTGAAAAGAATATAGGTTTTTTAAGTTTACATGAAAAAATAGATACAACAACTAGTGGCGGAAAACTTATTTTTCATATATTTGCCGCTTTAGCTGAATTTGAAAGAGATATTATTAGAGAAAGAACCAATGCAGGTTTGAAGTCTGCCAGAGCTAGAGGCAAATTAGGTGGAAGACCTAAAATCATGGATGAGAACAAAATAACTATAGCTAAAACCTTATATAATGACAGCACTACTTCAATAAAAGACATATGCAAGATATTAAATATATCAAGAGCTACTTTATATAGATATATTAATTAAAGAAGTTAGAGAGGATACATGAAATGTATTTAAACAGAAGAGAATTATTAACAAATAATCAAAGATTAGAGATTATGAATCTTTCTGAAAATATAACTGCTGATGAGTTAAGTAAATATTACACACTGTCCTTTGAAGATATAGATTTAATAAATAAGCATAGGGGTGACTATAATAGGCTAGGCTTTGCTGTACAATTAACTATTTTACGTCATTCAGGCTGGTCTATATCTGATTTTGATGTAATTCCAGTAAACATTATTCAAGTTGTTTCAAAACAACTAGATATGGATTTTTCACTATTTAAGATATATTTAACAGAAGTTAGGAAAAATACTAAATCTGATCACTTGAATGAGATATGTGAAAGTTTTGGATATAGAAAATTTGATAATAGCCTTAAAGAATTTATCTTCAATAAGGCTTTAGAAAAAGCCTCAGCAACCAATAATGGTTTTTATCTTGTAAATCAGGTTGTAAACATTCTGAAACAGGATAAAATAATACTTCCCTCCATAAGAACAATTGAACAAATAGTTTGGGAAGCTAGGAAACACTTAGAACATAATATATTTAGAAACATACATAGATATTTAAATAATGTTCAAAAAAAACTACTGGATAAAATTCTTTTAGTTGATGAACTGCAAATTAAGACTAGATTATCTTGGCTTAGAGATATACCAGGTAAAGCTTCACCAGAAACATTTTTAGAAATAATAAAGAGATTAGAATACATAGATTCTATAGACTTAAAAGTAGATTTAAAAGATATTCATAACAATAAAGAAAAAGAATTATATAGGTTATCTTCTAAGTATGACTCCTATGATTTTAAGCGTTTTGACGAGTTCAAAAAATATGGTCTTTTAGTGATATATCTATTGAATTTACAAAAAGATTTTATAGATCAAGCCTTTTATATTCATGATACCCAAATAACAACACTTCAATCTAATGGAAGAAAAGCTCAAGAAGAGCTTTTAAAGAAAAATGGAAAGAAAATAAATATAGGAATCAATCATTATGCAAAACTAGGAAAGGTATTAATTGAAGCTAAAGAAAAAGGTATAGATCCATTCAAAGAAATTGAAAAGGTTATGTCTTGGACTGAATTTATAAATTCAGTTAATGATGCTTCAGAAGTTGCAAGACCTAAAGAATATGATTATTTAGACTTGTTACATACCCAATATAGAAGGCTTAGAAGATATACTCCAGTACTCATCAAATCTTTAAATTTTAGTGCCTCTAATACTGCAAAACCTATACTAAATGCTTTAGAAACTATCGCTGAAGTAAATAATTCAAATAAAAAGAAAATACCGAAGGGTGCTCCTCTTGATTTTGTTCCAAAGAGATGGGAAAAGCATGTTTATGATGAAGATGGTAACATAAATCGTCAATATTATGAACTAGCTGCTTTTACTGAATTTAGAAATGCAGTGCGTTCTGGTGATATTTCTATTGTTGGAAGCAGGCAATATAAGGATTTTGAAGGTTATCTTATGTCAAAAGAAGAATGGAAAAAGTATAAGCTGAGCTCAATGCATAATATGAAAATACCATTATCAGTTGATGAGTATTTAAAAGAAAGAAGTCAAGTCTTATATGAAAAACTAGAATGGTTATCTGAAAATATTGAAACATTGGAAGGTGTAAGTATTGATAAAGATAAATTTGTATTATCCAGGCTAGGTAAAGGAACTCCTGATGAAGCAAAAGAGCTTAGTTCTAAGTTGTATTCAATTGTACCAAGTATAAACCTTACTGATTTACTTATTGAGGTATCAAATTGGACAGATTTTGAAAAACAATTTATCCATGCGTCAACAAGTAAAGAACCTAGTGAAGATGATAAAACAATCATAATGGCAACACTAATGGCATTAGGAACAAATATAGGACTTAATAAGATGGCACAAGCAACAACAGAAAAAATATCTTATAATCAACTTTCTAATGTATCAAATTGGAGAATGTATGATGATGCAATGAATAAAGCCGAGGCAACTATTGTTAATTTTCAATATAATCAAGAGCTCTCACAATATTGGGGGCAAGGTACTACATCATCATCTGATGGAATGAGGGTTCAGAATGCCGTAGCATCACTAAATTCTAGTCATAACCCACACTATGGCTCTGAAAGAGGTGCAACAATATATAGGTTTACTAGCGACCAATATTCAAGCTTTTACTCAACGGTTATAAATACTAATTCACGTGATGCTATTCATGTAATTGATGGGTTACTTCATCATGAAACAGAATTGAATATTGAGGAACATTATACTGATACTGCTGGATATACAGATCAGATATTTGGATTAACTCACATATTAGGCTTTAGATTTGCGCCTAGACTCAGAGATTTATCTGATTCAAAGTTATATGCTATAGAGAAAGTAGATGAATTTAGTAATCTTGAAGAAATACTTAAAGGCAAGATAAATTCTAAAGTTATTAAAGAGAACTACGATGATGTTTTAAGATTAATTTATTCAATAAAAGAAGGACGAGTTTCAGGGTCGCTAATAATGTCAAAAATTGGTTCTTACTCACGACAAAATAGCTTAGCTACAGCTTTAAGAGAGCTAGGTAGAATAGAAAAGACAATATTTATTTTAGATTATGTTTCAAATAAATCTTTAAGAAGGAGAATTCAGAAAGGACTTAATAAAGGTGAGGCTATGAATGCACTGGCTAGAGCACTTTTCTTTGGTAAAAATGGACAATTTCATGAAAGAGCTATGCAAGATCAACTACAAAAATCCAGTGCCTTAAATATTTTAATAAATGCTATCACATTATGGAATACAGTGTATCTTTCCAAAGCTATAGAGAAATTAAAAGAAAAAGAACCTTTCAACGAGGAACTATTAAAGAATATTTCACCATTAGCATGGGAGCATATTAATTTTGTTGGAGAATATAACTTTTATTCAGATAATGAGTATGATTTTAATAACTTAAGACCTTTAAAAGATATTTAAATTAAATAAAATGATAAAGCATTCATAACCTATGTTCTTTTTCCTGAATAATTTTTTTATTAAATAATGATAAGCCACCTATAAAATACATTAATATATTTTATAGGTGGCTTATTTCCTTCACTTCCTTTTTTAAGTTGTGCGTTTATAGCAGGGGTGCAGCCAACATTTCCGACAAAACCCCCTTTAAGGGGTTTGTCCTGTAAAAATGATAGATTTCACCCCCTTTAAGAGAGTGAAGTAAAATTAAAGCCTACAATAATCATAAATATGATTATCATAGGCTTTTAAATTTACTACGCTATCCTTTTTAGATGTCACTATGTAAACGGTAAACCTTGCGTACCTCGTATTTGACATTCATTTTTGAGATAATCAATCCATGCTTCAGAAAACTACTAGTTTTTCAAAGCGACTTCTTTAGTTTTTGGAGGTGTCGATGGATAAGATTACTCATGAAATGCGTTTGGCGCAATGGACACCAATTGTACGTGAATGCCGCAACAGTGGAAGAGCTATTGAATCCTGGTGTATTGAAAACAATGTGAATGAAAAACAATTCTACTACTGGCAGCACCGGATCAGAGAGGTGGCATACTGTGCTCTAGAAAAAACCGAGTCCAAAAGACCGTCAAATTTTGTACAACTACCAGTTCAGGCTGGTTCTTTTTCAAAGAATATGTCTGTTTTTGTGGCAGACATGCGTATTCATATCGGAGATAACGTTCTAGAACTCTCTAACACTGTTTCCGAGGAATTGCTTTCCATGGTTATGAGGGTGATGGCAGATGTTAAATGATGCATCTGGTTTTGATAAAGTATAATTTACACAAAAAAAGCCAGTTTTATATACCTGACTATTTAATAAACAAATAATTTTATAGTTATAATTTAGTTATCTTTTTAGTTTTCCTTAACATGAATTAGACCTTCATCAAATATGTGCTTTATGTGATCATCACTTAAAGAATAATATACCACTTTGCCATCTTTCCTGTTTTTTACTAATCTAGCTTGCTTTAATGTCCGTAACTGATGGGAAATTGCTGATTGACTTATTCCAAGTAAAGCTGATATATCACAAACACACATTTCTGACTGAAAGAGAGCATCTAGTATTTTTAATCTTGTTGTATCTCCAAACAACTTGAACAGTTCCGATAGATTGTTTAATACATCTTCCCCTAATACATTCTTTCTAACACTTTCAATAATTTCTTCATGTATGATAGTGCAACTACAGTTATCTATATTAATCTTATTTTCCAATAAATTGCACCCCCTTCTTCTTTAAGTTAAAAGTCCTATTCAATAATTATACTAATACAAATTCAAAGCGTCAATTGTAGTAGCATCATGTACAGTTTCCTTAAATATAATATCCATATTTTTAATCTTATTATCTACTTTAGTGTTAATCTATTCAGTTAATGCTTTAATACAAACTTACTCACAATATAAGTCTGCAGCTTATTTACCGCAGACTTATAAAATATATTATAGTTTATTTACCTTTAATGCTCTCATAGCATTTATAACAGCTAACACTGAAACCCCTACGTCAGCAAATACAGCAGTCCACATAGATGCTATACCTATTGCTCCAAGTATTAACACTATAAACTTAACGCCTAGTGCAAATATAATATTCTGCAGCACTATACGTCTAGTTCTCTTAGCGACTTTAATTGCTGTTACTAATTTCATAGGCTCATCTGTCATTAAAACAACATCTGCTGCCTCAATTGCTGCATCAGAACCAAGTCCACCCATAGCTACACCGATATCTGCTCTAGCGAGTACAGGAGCATCATTTATTCCATCACCTACAAAAATTAACTTTCTATTAGGTGTCTTCTGTTTATCTAACATCTCTACTTTCTCAACCTTTTGGTCTGGAAGCAATTCAGCATATACCTCGTCTAGACCTAATTGCTTAGCAACTTTGTGTCCTACGATTTTATTATCTCCGGTAAGCATAACTATTTTTCTAACGCCAACACTTTTTAGTGCCTTTATAGCTGCCGCTGAATCTTCTTTTACTTCATCTGAGATTAAAATATATCCAGCATATTTTCCATCCACAGCCATATGAACTACTGTACCAGCTAATTCTTCTTGATTATAAGAAATATTTTCTTTCTTCATTAATTTTACATTACCTGCTAATATTTCTTTTCCTCTATACTTCACTTTAGTTCCATGACCAGAAATCTCATCGTAATTCTCTATTTTCTCTTTGTCAATTTCTTTACCGTATGCTTTTAATATAGAATGTGCAATAGGATGATTTGAGTAACTTTCAGCATATGCAGCATACTCTAACAATTCTTCATTGTTGATGCCCTTAATTGAATTTATTTCAGTAACTTTAAATACACCTTTTGTTAGGGTTCCTGTCTTGTCAAAAACTACTGTATCTACATCATTAAGTGCTTCTAAGTAGTTGCTTCCTTTTATTAACACTCCGTTTTTCGATGCACCCCCTATACCTCCAAAGAAACCTAAAGGTATAGAAACAACTAGGGCACAAGGGCAAGAAATTACTAAGAATACTAAAGCCCTATATATCCATTGAGAGAAGGTTGCTCCTTGAACAACTAATGGTGGTACTACTGCTAACAGCAATGCAGCTATAACAACTACTGGTGTATAGTATCTAGCAAACTTTGTTATAAAGTTTTCTGTTGGTGCTTTCTTGCTGCTTGCATTTTGAACCAAATCAAGTATTTTTGCAACAGTTGACTCACCAAATTCTTTAGTTACTTCTATAGTTAATACACCATTTTTGTTAATACAACCTGACAGTATGTCATTTCCAACTTCTACTTCCCTTGGTACTGACTCTCCTGTTAATGCAGAAGTATCTACCATAGAGTTTCCTTCTATAATCTTTCCGTCTAGTGGTATCTTTTCTCCTGGTTTTACAATGATTATGTCACCAATACTAACTTCTTCTGGGGATACTTTTTTAATTTCATTGCTAACCTTTAAATTTGCATAATCAGGTCTTATATCCATCAATGCTGCAATAGATTTTCTTGAACGATTTACTGCTATATCTTGGAATAGTTCTCCTACTTGATAGAATAGCATAACCGCTACCCCTTCTGGAAACTCTCCAATAGCAAATGCACCAATCGTTGCTATACTCATTAGGAAATTTTCATCAAATATCTGTCCTCTAGTTATATTCTTTAATGCTTTTAATACTATTTCTCCACCAACTATAATATAACTTATTAAAAATATAATTAACTCGGGCCAGAAGGAAAGATTTAGAATACTACCTGCAATGAAAAAGGCTGCCCCAATTCCTAGCCTGATTGCCTCTTTCTTAGTACCATTTTCTTCTTCCTCAGTTTTTGGGGTACTTCTCCTATCTTGTTCTTCATAAACTACTACTACATCTGGTTCTATTTTCTTAACAATACTATCTACAGATTCTACTATAGAATTTATATTTATTTTTCTATTGAGCTCAATGTTAAGTTTTGTTGAAACGAAATCTACTGAAGCACTTTTTACAAAATCTAGCTTATTTGCTTCTGCTTCAATTTTAGATGCACAATTTGCGCAACCAAGTCCCTTTAGCAAAAGTACCTTCTTATCTATTGTTTCTGTTTCCTTTTCCTTAACTATTACATGAGATTCTATACTTTTCACTATGTTATTTACATTTTCTACAATATCCTTTGGCTTAGAGGAATTATCTATTTCTATGGATAATGTCTTATTCATAAAATTTATCGATACATTTGAGACTCCATTTAGTTGCTTGATTTTATCTTCCATTTTAGCTGCACAGTTTGCACAACCTAATCCTTCCAAAATAAATTCTTTCTTACTACTCGTACTCACTACAACGCCTCCTATTAATATTATTATAAATAGCTAACAATAAGCTATTTATAATAGTATTTGATTTATTTTAGATATCTATTAATTATCTTTCAGTAACAACTACATGTGGCTCTTTATCTTTAATAATATTTTTAGTAGTCATTAAAATGTTATTCCATACATCCTCATCATTAATTTCTATGCTAAGTATTTTATCGTCAAGATTTATCTTAGCTGAGTTTACACCTTCGAGCTGACTAACCTTTTCTCTAATGATTCCTGCACAATTTTCACAATTTAAACCTTGTAAGAATAATTCCTTTTTTACGTTCATTTTGATATCCTCCAATATTCTATATTTGCCCATATGCTCATATGCTCATATATTATTATCTAATATTTCTATGCAGTTGTCAATATAAGATTTATAATTTTGTGTAAAAAATACAATAAAGGTGTTTTACGCCCTGTTGGGTTTCAATAGAATTGGGCTGCACCCAATAAAGCACAAAAAACATTGTTTGTGGTGGAGGGATCTTGGTCAGGGTATTACCGTCGAAATCACAAACTAAAAGTCCTTAAATACGCATTAAGTATTCAAGGACTTTTATATTTCTTTATTGTTAACATTGTCTATTTTCTGTTAAGGTGATACCTTAATTGATATGGCTCCAACTGGGCACACTGCTTCTGCATATCGTGCAAAAAGAGTAGCTCTCCTATAAGTTCAAATCTAACGCTACAGCTTTGTTGTCAAAATCAGCTCTAAAAACATCTGAACAAATTCCTCCACACATCCCACAGAAAATACAACGATTCTTATCAAAAAAAGCCTTCATGAAATTCAATTCCTTATATATTATTTTGTATATTTGAAAGAACTAATATGGAGGTAGATTATGCTTTTAGGATATGGGAGAGTAAGTAAAAGTAAACAAAATTTAGATAGGCGAATAGATCAATTAAAAGCTTGTGGGTGTGACAAAATATTTCTCGAAAAATTACAGGTACTAAAAAAGAACGTCCTGAGATTGATAGGCTTTTTGATAATATTAGACCTGGTGACGTAATAGTCGTTTGTGACCTTACTCGCTTGAGTAGATCTACAAAGGACTTATTTGGGATTATGGAGCAGTTAGAAAAAAAGAAAGTTGATCTAAAGAGTTTAAAGGAAACTTGGATTGATACTACTACTCCACAAGGGAAGCTAATGTTTACATTATTTGCTGGTATAAGTCAGTTTGAGAGAGATTTGATAAGTTAGAGGACCAAGGAAGCTTTGAAAGTGCAAGAGCCAGGGAAAGGAAGGGTGGGAGACCATCAAAGCCTAATAAAGATGTTGAATTAGCTTTGAAAATGTATGATAGCAAAGAATATTCTATTTCAGAGATTACAAAAGCAACTGATATAAGTAAAACAAGTTTATATAAATATACTGAAAAAAGAATTAATGAGAAGGATGTGTAATCTATGGCAACTCCTGAAATATTATTAACGGAAGAACAACGACTTGAATTTACTCAAATACCTCAGAATATAAGTGAATGGGAAATTGCAAGGCATTATACACTAAATGAAAATGATATTGAAATTATTAATCGGCATAGAAGGGATTATAACCGACTTGGTTTTGCTGTACAATATGCTAATAGTTTAAAATTATCGAAACAGAAGTATTTTATGCATACATATGCTATTTTTTTTGTAATTCTATTCCATCCTCTCGCTTTTTTCCTTCACTTCGTTCTATTGTAAATTTTATAATGGAAATGTGTAATAGTTCCAACATGAAAATAAAGTATTATTCTATTAGTAAATTACTGTTTCAAAAACGGACAGTAAAAAGGCTTCCATAAATGCATATACTGTAATTTATGGAAGCCTAATTTTCTTAGCGTTACTTTTGCACGAATTGTGCTCTGGACCCCTAAATTCTCTAAATTATAAGAACCCTTAAAAGTCTTTTAATCCACTATTTGAATTTTTAGATTTGTTATAATAACTTGAATATATATTCTTGATATATCTAAACCTATAATATAAAAGTCACATGGATTTACAGCATGCAACATTGCCTTTCTCCTTAATTATGTAATCACTTATACGGTACACTCTTTTATCCTGACCTATACCCGAATTGCAGTACACATATGAGTTAGCTATAATAAAATCATATGGAGGGAAGAAAAAATGTCAAGTAAGGGTAGTAGGTATAATAGTGAGTTTAAAGCTGACGCAGTAAGATTAGTAAATAAAGAAGGAAGATCTGTAAGCAGTGTTGCAAAGGATCTCGGCATAAGCAATCAAGCATTACGAAATTGGATTAACAAAGATAACAGAAAACATGATCCTGGAAAATCAAGAATAGATGAACTTGAGTATGAACTTAAGGAGAAACAGAAAAGAATTGACGATTTGGAGGATTCTGTTGATATATTAAAAAAAGCTGCTGCACTCTTTGTTCAGGACAACCGAAGGTAATTTATAAATCTATAAAAAATCAATGCTCTGTGCATTCGGTTGAAAAGATGTGCAAATTATTTCATGTGTCACGGAGTGGTTATTATAACTGGAAAAACAACTCAAAATGTAAAAGGAAAAAAGAAAATGAGAAAATATTAAAAGTTGCCCAAAATAGCTATAATCAAAATAGGGGGATTTACGGTCTTGATAAAATGCTGTCTGATGTAAGAGAAAAATTCCCTCATTGCAGCCGTAAAAGACTGTATAATATACAAAAACAAAATAAATTATATTCAATAAGAAAGAGAAAATTTAAAGCAACTACTTACTCAGATCATAATCTTCCAGTAGCAAATAACCTGTTAAATCAGAACTTCAATATAAATAAACCAAATACTGTTTGGGTTACCGATATATCATACATTAGCACCCGTGAAGGGTGGTTATATCTTGCAACTGTGAAAGATATATGTACTAAAGAAATAGTAGGATGGTCCACTGCTGACAACATGAAAACGTCACTATGTATAAAAGCACTTTATAATGCTATTAAACTATTTAAGCCTGCTGAAGGACTCATACACCATTCTGACAGAGGGATACAATACTGCAGTCATGAATATCAATCATTCTTAAAAAGCCATAAAATAATATGCAGCATGAGCCGTAAGGGCAATTGTTGGGATAATGCTTGTGCTGAAACATTCTTCAGCACTATAAAATGCGAAATGTTATACCAGAAACAGTACGCTACGCGTGAAGAAGCACGTCGTGATATATTCTGGTATATAGAAATTTTTTATAATCGAAGAAGGAAGAATCAAGCATTAGGATATATGACACCATCTCAATTTAGGGACAAATATAAAATTTTGTTGGCATCTTAGCAAAATTTAATTGAAATTTTTATAATATGAAAACAATAGCAATATTGCGATTTAAAGAAAATACCTAACTCTCAAGTGTCCTCTTTTTCGGGAAAAGCTCAGTAATAATCTTTGAGATTTAAGATACTTTTCTAATATACCTTTATCTTTAATATGTAATTCCATTACTTTTTTATGGCTACCATAAATCCCCAAAAAAATAAATGTTACACCAACAAGTATTATAAGTAAATTTATTATTATATTAAACATGGTATTCCCCCTCAAATATAAATTATGTTTGTGATAAATTTATAATATCATATAGTCTTTGTTCATTTTCATTAATCATTAAAAAATTTATCCTTTTCTCCTTTTTTATCTTTCTTGTACACTCCATGTTTACATTTGTTATAACAAGTCCCACATTCTTTACAAAGTTTATAATCAATCACTGGATACCATGTTTTAACATATATTTAAGCCACCTTAACAGCAATCACCGTCGCAACTTGAATTTCCTGCACATCCTATACAAGGTGATTTAGCCTGAAGAGGTATATACTTTACTTCAAATGTACATTCATTAAGATAGTAATTATCTTTTGGATTATTATTAAAACATACTTTGCTATCATTAAATCTTATGGACATAGGAACTACATCTTTAACTTCGTCATTCATTACACTTGTCTTTAAACCTGGTTTATAACTTTTCTTTTCCCCAGTTTTTGTAGTAACTTCTATGGTATCTGATGAAGTTATTAGCGATTCTATGCTGCCATCTTTAGAGAAGTTTACAGAATTTAAATCACCATGAATACCTAGTGCATTAACATCATAGGCAGTTATAGTACCTATTGGAGTTTCTATTTTTGTTGGTTTAAGTGGTTCAAATGATTTTAGGTTACCATCATTGTAAAAAGATAAGCCTATACGTGCTGCAACATTTCCAATTGGTGAGTTTATTTCTACAGTATTACTAGTCCATAAGGTAATACTTTTTACAACCCCGTCTTCATAAAAGTGTACACATATAACTTTTTTTTCAAATTTACCTACAGAAAGATTTAGAGAAACATTTTCAGCAAGTTTGTATTCATCTAATTCTGACCAATAAGCTGTGATCTGTCCATTTAAAGGGAATATACGATTTATGTTGCCATTTAAGTAAAATGTAATAAGTTCGCCTGGTAAAGCTCCTATAGATGTGTTAAATTTAGTTTGATTTTGTAAGTAAATACTTTTTAAATTTCCGTCATCGTAAAAAGAAAAGGAGTTAACATGTTTACGTCTATCACTGCCATTATCGTATTGAGGAATTAAAGTACCATAATTAGTTTTTAATTCATTTATCTTATTAACAACGCAATTTCGTGGATTGCCATTTTTGTAATAATCCATAGAAGATATACCTTGAATATCACCATACTTATTATTTAACTTTTCCATAATTTGTCCTCCTCTAAACTTTTTGTTATATTAGCAACTATAGGATCGAATATTGAATCTAAAATTTCACTTGTATCTTCATTGTCAGAAGTTGAAAGATTACATATACTATTTAACATTGGTAATTCTCCAAGAAGTCTTAAATTCATTTCTTCTAAAAATTTATTAGTATTTTCCCCGTTAAAAATTTTAATTTTTTTATTACAATCTGGGCACATTATATAACTCATATTCTCAATAACACCTAAAATATTAATATTCATCTTTCTTGCCATATTCACAGCCTTTGAAACTATCATGGAAACTAAATCTTGAGGTATTGATACCATTACTATTCCATCAATAGGTATTGACTGCATTGCAGTAAGAGCTACCTCACCTGTTCCAGGAGGCATATCAATTATTAAATAATCAAGCGCTTCCCACAGCACATCAGTCCAAAACTGTTTAACAGCACTACCTATTACGGGTCCTCTCCAAATTACTGGGTCTTCTTCATTTTCTATAAGTAAGTTAAGCGATATAACCTTAATACCTTTTTCTGTAGTTACAGGTATAATACTCTCCCCTATGGCTTCTGCTCTTCTATTTTTTAAATTTAGTAATCTTGGAACACTTGGTCCTGTAATATCAGCATCCAGTATACCTACTTTAAAACCTTTTTTATTAAGTTCTTTTGCCAATAATACTGAAATAGTAGATTTACCTACGCCTCCTTTGCCACTCATTACACCTATAACTTTTTTTACTCTATTCAGAGGATTGTTTTCAATCATACAGCTTTCCTTATCTTTGCTACATCCATCATTTGATGGACACGAATTACAATCTGACATAAAATCATCTCCTGTATTTATATTGGCATTTGCCATTTTAATATTACTCTTTTCTATAATTATTGTCAAATGCCAATTATAAATATTGACTTTGATTTTTAAACTCGGGGTACTGGCAGCAAAACGCGGAAATTATACGCTAAGGATTTAAAAAATTATGAAGTTCTTAATTTTTATACTTTAAATAGTTTTGCCATGCGCAGAAAAGGCAATTTTGGTAGTATCATATATAAAAAATAAATGCACATTTCTAAACCTAATGAATTAGAAGTGTGCATTTATTAAAATTTATTTTAAGCTTATTTAATTACAGCAAAAACAAGTACAATCGCTTTTAGTTCTCTATTATCTTATATAACATAATTTTCATCTGTATATTAGGCCATTATAAAATTAAATAGATATCCAGTGAATACTATTCCGAGTCCTACTACTCCAAAGAATAATGCTAATAGTTTAGGTTTTAGAACTCTTCTTAAAAGAATTGCTTCTGGTAAGCTAAGACCTGTCACTGCCATCATAAATGCCAGAGAAGTTCCCATTGAAACACCAGCTCTTGTAAGCTCACTAACCAATGGTATTACTCCGGCAGCATTGGAATATAGTGGAATTCCAATTAGTACAGCTATGAATACTGAAAATGGATTATTTCTACCTGCATATTTTGCAAGCGCACCTGCTGGAATCCACCCATGTATAAAGGCTCCAATTCCAACACCTATTATTACATATATCCATATTTTCTTTATTAAATCCTTTGTAAATACCCATGAATCTATTAATCGCTCTTTAATAGTAGGATCAGGTATTTCTACATCAGAACTCATTTGTGTTTCATAAACATATCCTTCTACGTGTTTTTCCATTTTTAATTTACCAATTATGATACCACTTACAACAGCTATTATTTCTCCAGATAAAACATAAATTAGAGCTATCTTTAGTCCGAATAAACCATAAAGAAGTCCTAAAGCAACTTCATTTACCATTGGTGCAGCTATTAAAAAAGAAAATGTAACGCCAAGTGGTACTCCTGCTTCAACAAAACCAATAAAAAGTGGAACTGCAGAGCATGAACAAAATGGAGTAACAATTCCAAGTAATGCAGCAAGAATATGACCTATAAATGTGCTTCCTTTACTCTTTGCAAGGATTTTTCTTGTTTTTTCTGGTGGGAAAAAACTCCTTATAAAAGTAATTACATAAATTATTATTAGCAATAAGATAAATATCTTTATAGTGTCAAATACAAAGAAATCAAGAGCACCTCCAAGTTTACTTTCTTTAGCAATTCCAAAAACATTATAAGTAAGCCAATCAGCAAAAATTTGTATAGGTGTAAACATATTAACCCTCCATGCAATCTATAACTTTATAATTAAATACTTATATACTATCTTAAAATAATGGACTTTATTCCTAATTAATATAGGACTAAGCCCTCTTTTAGGATAAGTCTCTCTTATTTTTCATCATTAATATATTTCTTGATTTCATCAACACTCGCAACTTTACCAAACATCTTAACTTTTTCATTAATAACTATAGCAGGTGTTCTCATGACTCCATATTTCATAATATCTTTAATATCTTCTACCTTTGTAATTTTAGCTTCTACATTGAGTTCTTTAATGGCTTCCTTTGCATTTGATTCAAGTTTTTTACAATTTAAACATCCTGTTCCTAAAATTTTTATTTCCATAATATTATCCTCCTTGTATAATGTAGTCATAACATTCAATAGAAAACTATCTTGAATTCTAACGAACATTAAAACTCATTTCTTTTAATTTATTCGAAGATTTTCTACCCGATAGGGTGTACTAATCTCATC
>Ga0334885_1002168_pt1 | contig 20989 bp, 13 predicted proteins | sample GraSluR1_MG_8_FD_207233 | JGI IMG/M metagenome (GOLD analysis project Ga0334885, IMG submission 207233) | Sludge microbial communities from methane-producing bioreactor in Wageningen University, Netherlands - Granular Sludge_31_05-R1 | ecosystem: Engineered > Bioreactor > Anaerobic >...
CGTCGGGCGACCGATACCAGATGTGTCCGCCGGGTCCGGCGCCGACCGGCGCGTCGCGGTCGCGCATCGAGCGGTACGTGGCGGCCCGGGTCCCTTCGCTGCCAAGCGTGGGCTTGCGCGCGGCGAGCCCATGTGTCGGGTCACTGCGAGCACGTGCAAATGCGTCCGTCGCAAGCCCAAGATGTGCGGCTACGACGTCAAACACCCTCTCTGGGGGAATCGGCTTCCCCCGCTCATCCCAGAACCGACAGATCTCGCCGTCGTCGCGGAGGGCCACGCCAAAATGGGCGCAATCGACCTTCACCTGTTCGCCAAGCTGATCGGGCCGGACCCGGCAGCGGCGCACCTCGCAGGCCACCTCGCCCGCCAGTCGCCTCACGTACCGTGCAATCGGAGGGCATGTCGTGCTCACAACGAACCGCAGGGGACGCAGGGCGTGGTAGTAGGTGGCCAACTCGGCCAGATAGAGTGCCTCGGCCGGAAACCGCCGCGACGGCCCGTATTTTCGCACGGGACGGCTCACGCCGCGCTCGAACATCCGGCGGACTTCGTCCAGGCCGTCGCCCTCCGAAAGGGGCCTGGCGTGCTCGGCCCAAAACTTCAGACCGACGCGATGCACCAAGCCGGTCGGATTCCCGACGAAAATGCCCCCCTGGGCCGACAGACCTTGGATCGCCCGAGCCAGGCAGGGGGCCGAGGCCGGCTCGATCTCGACGACCTCGCAGCCAGCCCAGCGAAGTCCGTCGGCTACCGCGGCGAGCAGTTCGACGACGAGCGGTCGGGCGTCGGCGGAGACCACCACTCGAGGCGGCCCCGTCCGGCGCGCCCCAAGCCGCCGCAGGCAGACCCCCGCCGCGCCGGCCAAACGGTTGGCGGCCTTGGCGTCGATGTCGTTCCGATAAACACCGTCGACCCCCTCGGCCGTGAACCACGGCGCGACTTGCGCCCGGCGCGAGGCTTCGGCCAACCGCTTGTCCCGTCGCGGCGTTATCGAGCCCGTCTCGTGCCGGTGCGGGCACCGGCGACAAGCCGGATAGAACGCCGCCAGCCTGCCCAAGTGCACGGACCGGCTGATCGGGGCATGCTCGCCCGGACAGTGGTACGCGAATTGCTCGTCGCTTCGCCGAATCACGTGGCACGACCGTGGGAGGACAGGTGGGAGGCCCGCCTTTGTAGGCCGTCGGGGCCGTTCGGGTCAAGACGGACTTGCTGGGGTTCTGTCCCGCCTTCCCGCCACAGGTGGCGAAGCGGCTTAAGACGCACGACCCGGCCAACCGCAACCCGAAGCAGTGCAATATCCACGTGTGAGGGGGGCTAATGCCGCTCGGGCTGGCCCGGTTCGGGGCAGTAGGATGCGCAGCATTGGGGAGTCTCCCACAGCCGGACCTCGACCACCGCGATTCCGCGCTCCCGGGCGACCCGGTAGATGAGCCGGGCAAGGTTCTCGGCCGTGGGATTGACGTCCATCACGAACAGCGGCTCGCCCGCCTCCCGCAGCAGGGGAACCAGCGGGTCGTCGTGCCGCAGGAGCATCCGGTGGTCGAGGTGCTCGTCGATCCAGCGGCTGACCACCTGTTTGATTTCGCTGAAGCCGACGACCATCCCGCGGTGGTCCAGGTCCGACGCCTCGATGGTGATGACCGCCTTGCCGTTGTGCCCGTGCAAATGGCGGCACTTGCCCTCGTACTCGAGCAAGCGGTGACCGTAGCAGAAATGGATCTCGCGGGAAACCTGGAACATCGCATCCTCGCACAAGCTGGGCAATTGGGCTCCCGCGGCTTCGGAACCGAGGTCAGGGTCGGGCAACGAGCGGAGCGGCATACGTCGTAGGGTCTTCGAGGCCGATCTGCCCGAAGGCGGCGTTGCGCTCGGCGCACTTGTTGCACCGGCCGCAGTGGAGCCCGTCGACCGGCGCGATGCACGAAAAGGTGAGTTCCAGCGGCAGGCCGCGCCCCCGCTGGAGCACCTCGCGCTTGGTCAAATGGGCGAAAGGGCGCACAATGCGCAATCGGCCGCCGATCGAGCGGTTCAGGGCCGATTCGAAGTCGTCGAAGAACGCTTGCGTGGCATCCGGGAAGGGATTACCCGTCAGGATGCCCAGGGCCAACTCGTCGATTCGCTGCACGCGGCACCAGATTCCCGCCTTGATCGCCAACAGGGCATTGCGACCGGGCAGGTACACTGCGTCGTCGGGGGTAGCCGCGCCGGGAAAACCGTGCCCGGTCACGCTCCAATGTTCGCCGTACAAGTCGGCCAGCGGCAGGTCGAGCACTTTGACCGGGCAAAGCCGGGGAGAGGCCATTGCCTGCCGAAAACGCTCGATCGCCCGCAACTCGTCGGGCTCCCAGAACAGCCCCGAGCGAACGTAAAGGCAATGGACCGAACGACCTTCGCGCAACAACATCCCCAACAGGATCGAGCTGTCGAGTCCGCCACTCAGCAGCAACCCAACGGGGGGGGATAGATTGTCGATCACGAGGTTTCTGCCACTTTCAGGGGGGGGGCGAGGGTTCGGGGCAACGCCGCATTTTATGATGGTCGGTGGGGCCGGAGAAGTGCGCCGGACGAGTTTTTGTGCCGGCCCGCGAATGGGAGCCCCAAATCCTCCCCCGCACGTTGTGCATCCCACGGGCACATCAAGGTTCCGGTGACCCGACGGGTCCACGACACGAACGAGGGGGTCGCCAACGGCTTTTTGTGTTGTTCCGCTACCGTTCGGGCTAGGGGAGCTGGTCTTGCGTGGGGCGGGGTGCGTCGGTAAACTCGCCCGCCTTTCCCTAGGGGGTGTTTTTTGTTGCATTGGAGGTCGGGGTGCTTAGAATGAATGGTAGGTTCCCGGCTTCCTGAGTTCTTCCACCGACAGGGAGCGTCATGAGAATCGCGGTGTTGGGAGCCTTGGTAGGTGCAGGTCTGGTGATCGCGGCAATGGGCCCGGCCCGTTACGGAGGCGAGGCCTTGGCCCAACGGGCGGACCCTTACGCCTCAGCGACGCGGACCGCGGAGTTGGTTGCCTTGTCGGCGACGGTGGGCGATAAGTACCAGCAAATCACGGTCATCGACCCGAAGCTCCGGGTCATGAGCGTGTACCGGGTCGATCTGGCGTCGGGCTCCGTGGAGCTTCGTTGTGTCCGGAACATTCACTGGGACCTGCAGATGGATTACTACAACGGGAACGGGCTCTCGCCGCAAGAGATCCGTTTGATGCTCGAACCGAGGTAACCGACGGGAGCACACGGCCGCGACGGCCCCATGCGCCGGCGTCCCTTGTGCTGCTCCCGAGGTCCCGGGAGGTTCCGACCGTGCCGCAATACTACAGTCTCGAGAAAGCCGCCGAAGTGGTCGGCATTTATCCGGCCGATCTCAATCGGATGCGGGAAAAGGGCGAAATCCGCGCGTTTCGCGACAGCGGCGATTGGAAGTTCATCAAAGAGGAGATCGACCAGCTTGCCCTGAAAATCCGGGCCGAGCGCACGACCCGCGTCGAACCCGACGCCGACGAATCGGAAGACGTTTTGCTCAGCGAGGTCGAGTTGGGCCCCTCCGACGCCAGCTCGTCGGGCACGGTCATCGGAGCCGACGAGCAGCGCCCCGAAGACAGCGACATCAAGCTCGCCGGCAGCGACATCGGCATCTCGAGCGACGATGCCCCGCTAGGCAAGGACGACTCGGGCTTCGAAGAGCTCGACCTGACGATCGACGACGATCTCTCCCTCGAGGACAGCCAGATCTCGCTCTCGGACGACGAGCCGATCGTCAAGGACGGCAGCACGGGCTCGGCCATCGAACTGGGCGCGGGGCTCGACGACGACGACCTCGTGCTGGGTGGAAGCGGAAGCTCGGGCAGCAGCGGAAGCGGAAGCGACATCAGCATCGGCCAGGACAGCGGCATCTCGCTGGTCGACCCCGACGACAGCGGGCTCTCGCTCGAAGACCCTCTCGAGCTGGCCGAAGACGATGAGTCGCTGGCCCTGGGCGAAGACGACGTGCTCAGCCTGTCGGAAGACGCCGACACCGAGGCCCCCACCGAACTGAAAAGCGACGATGACTTCCTGCTCGAGCCGCTGGAGGAATTGGGCGAGGAGGAAGAGGCCGAGAGCGGCTCCCAGGTCATCGCGCTCGACGAGAGCATCGGCGACGAGGCCGCCACGCTCGGCGCCGGCGCCATGCTCGACGAAGAACCCGTGTCCGTCGAGCCGGGCGCGGGAGCCCCGTTCGGCGTGCGGCAGCCCTCGGCCGGCGAAGCGCCGTTGACCCCCGGTGCCGCCGCCTTGCCCGAAGCGCCCTTCGGCACGCTCGCCATGGTCATGCTGACCGCCTGCACCGTGGTGCTGCTGCTGTCGGGAGTGATCGCCTACGACCTGCTGAGGAATATGTGGAGCTGGAACGGCCCCTACGAGGTCAATAGCGCCATCATGGATATGGTCCTCGGACTGTTCGGCTGATGCCCTTTTCCGACAAGCACCGATTCGAAAGGAGTCGAATCATGCTGTCTGCCGTCGTGCGGCCCGCCTGCCTGCTCGCCGCGGCGCTCGTGGTGCTGCCGGGGTGTCTGTTCGTGCCCCGATCGCAGCTCACGGCCCTCGAGGCGAAGAACCGGGCGCTGGCGGAAGAGAACACCGCGCTGGCCGCCCAGTACGAGAACCTCAAGATCCACAGCCGCAACATCCAGGATCAGTTGGCGCGGCGCGAAGACGAGGTCACCCTTTTCAGCCAGCGAGCCGGGGGCCGCTCGCCGGTTGACGCGTCGCTGGCCCCGAAGCCGCGCAGCGCCGCTGCCTCACCCGCGACCGCCCGGCGCCTGGCCCGTCTTTCCGAGCAATTCCCCAGCCTGCGGCTGGAGGGCGCCGCGGGCGTCGGCAAGCTCGACACCGACCTGCTCTTCGACGAAGGCAGGGCCGACCTCAAGCCGGGCGCCGAGGAGGTCTTGCGCGACCTGGTCGGCGTCCTTCAGTCGCCCGAGGGAAGCGACTTGCGGCTGCTGGTCGTCGGGCATACCGACGACCAACCGATCGCGAGGCGGCCTTTGCGGGACAAGTACCCCGACAACTTCCATCTGAGCACCGCCCGGGCGCTGGCCGTCTCCGAGGTCTTGCGGCGTCTGGGGCTCGATCCCGACCGCGTGGGGATCGCCGGATTCGGGGCCCATCAGCCGGTCGCCTCGAATCGAACGGACGACGATCGTGCCAAGAACCGTCGCGTCGAGCTGTTCGTGATGGTGCCCGACGTGCCGGTCATCGGCTGGGTCGAGTCGACGCCGAGCCTCTACTGATCGGCCCCGGCTTCCGGCAGGCGCACCTGGATCGCGCCGCCTTGGACGCGGACTTCAAACGTTTCGGCCGCCAGGGCCGGCACGTCGAGGCACGATCCGTCGGCCAGCCGAAAGGCCCACATGTGGCGGTTGCACACGACCGTCTCGCCGTGCAGGTCGCCCGACCCGAGCGAGGCCCCCATGTGCGGACAGTAGTCGTCCAGGGCGAAGTACTTGCCGTCGACGCAGAAAACCGCGACCTCGCGGTCGCCGACGGTGAACGTGCGTCCCTGGCCGTTGGGAATCTGGCCGGCTCGGGCAACCGTCACGAACTCAGGCACCGCTCCCTCCCGTGGCGTGCACCTCGGCGCCGGCATCGGGCTCGACGTCGTCGTGGACGGCCAGCGGCGGCGGATCGGGGGCCACCTCGAGCGGCGGATACTCGACCTCGTTGGCCTTGCGCACCCACGCCTCGTCGCCGTACACGCCCGCCCGGGAATCGTCAAAGGGCTTGAACCCCAGCGCGATCGCCGGCGAGTCGGGGGCCAGGCGGAAATCGTTCCGCTGCGGATCGGCGAACCGCGGATCGGCGACGATCGAGCCCTGCTCGTGACCGGCCGCCTGCCACGCGTCGAGCGATCGTCCCGCGAACTCGACCTTCCCGCCCCCCGCGTGGAAATAGCAGTTGTTGCGGCTGACGTGCTGGATCCGGTCCCACGGTCCCGAGAGCAGCACGCCCGAATCCCAGTAGACGATGTTGTTCTCGAAGGTGAACGAGAGATGGTCTTCGACGCGGGTGGCCTGCACCTGGTAGAGCTTGCTGAAGGCGAGAATGTTGTTGCGGATGACGTTTTCCTTGCCGTAGTGCTGGTGGAACCCGCCCGTCTTGACGCGGTAGACGAGGTTGTTCTCGAAGAGGATGCCCGTGCTGCCCTCGTCGGTGTAGAGGCCCCATCCGCCGTAGGAATAGGCGTAGACGTCGTGGAAGACGTTGTCGCGCACCACGGTGCCTTCCGAGGGGCCCAGGGTGTAGATGCCGCCCATGTCGCTGAGCACGCCCCAGCCGATGTGGTGGACGCGGTTGAAGGCGATCAGGTTGCGCTTGGCGAGGCTCTCGGCGTAGCCCCAGCGCCATCCCACCGAGATGCCGGTGTAGTAGAGATCGGCGATCTCGTTGTGGGTGACCGCGTTGTCGCCGCTGTGGCCGATCCAGACGCCCACGGCACAGGGAAAGATCCGGCCGCCGTGGCGAATGATGTTGTTGTCGATCGCCACGTGGCTCGTGCGCTCCTCCTCGCGCTGGGCGATGCCCGTCTCGCCGATCCGCACGCCGCCGGCGCCGAAGTCGTGCAGGTAGCATCGGGTGAGGGAGCAGTCGCGGCAGCCGCGGCGGAACCAGACGACGTAGCGGCCCACGTGGCCGAACTCGCAGTCGTCGATCGCCACGTGCCGGGCCCCGTCGGCCAGCACGACCGCGTCGATGGGCGAGGCGGCCTGGGCGGCCTCGAAGCCGCCCGGCGGCGTGAGCCACTGGGCATGCCGGAAGGTCAACCCCTCGACGTGGATATGCTCGACGAGCTTGCCCGCCGCGGGATCGCCCTCGATCAGCAGAAAGCGGTCGACGACCGGCGCAACGACCTCGGCCTTGGTCATGTCTTCGCCGGAAAGCGGCATGTAGGAGAGCGTGCCGTCGCGCGCCAGGAACCACTCGCCCGGCGCGTCGAGCGCCCCGCGAAAATTCTCGAGGTGATAGTGGGAGTTGCGCTTCCAAGGATTCCACGATTTCATCCCCTCGCCGGTCGTGATGAGCGCATGCTGCCCGGGATCGAGGCGCTCGATGAACCGCCGCGTGTTATCCCACTTGTGATAGACCACGAAATGGACGTCGGCGAGCTCTTCGGGGCCGAGGTCGGCGATCCAGCGAAAATCGTCGGGCCGCATGCGCACCGTTTGCCGGGCCCGCTTCGGTCGGCGCGAGTCGCCTTCGAGGACCTCCTGCTGAACGTCCTGGATGTAGAAGTAGAACCGGTTGGGCGAGCGGGCCCGGGTGGCGCGGCGTCCGTCGACGAACAGTTGCTCGAAGTACCACTGGCCCGCGCCCACCTCGGGCACCCGGGTCGTCCAAACGCCGTTCGGCCCGGGGCGCCATCCGCCGATCGTGCGCCCGCCGGTGAACACGGGCCGGGCCCCCGGTTGCGCGCGATACGTGACCGGAGCCCGTTCGGTGCCGCTGTCCTCGGGCCGGAGCACGAACGGCTCGGTCATCGTGTAGGTGCCGCCGGCCACGTTGACCCGCACGGGCGCGGTAAGGGGGCCTTGCGACTTCAAGGCCCGCACCGCGTCGCGGGCGCGCTGGAGCGTGGCAAAGGGCTGCTGCCGCGAACCGGGGTTGGCGTCGTCGCCGGTCGGAGCAACGTAGAAATCGACTGCCCGGGCGGCCGGGCAGGCGAGCAACACCAGCAGAAGGGAAATCGATCGCATCGGGCTCCCTCGAGTTGAAGGCGGCGGATTGGTTCAAGTCGCCTCCAGGATACCCGTCGCGGAGCCCGCGCTCAACGGCCCGGCCTTGCTTCCCTCGCGACCGCGAAAGGACGGTTGGCCGCAAGCGGGCGAACCGGTGTGCCTCCTACGGAACCGCCCCATCCAGGCAGACCATCTGACCGTTTTCGAGCGCGACGTAGAGTCTTCCCCGGGCGGCGGCCATGCCGTCGAACACGGGATCGGCCGCCAACTCGCGCCGGGCCAACACCGTGCCGTCGGCCGCCGACACGGCCAGCAGCGAGGCCGGTCGCCTCTCGTCGAGCTGCCACGGACCGTCGATCGCGTCGGCCGCGGGCCCGGCCACGAAAAGGACCGCGCCGGCGCGGACCATCGCCCGGACGTGGATCGGCAGGGGCTTCTCCCACTGGGGCGCGGTCTCGCCCCGCTTCACGGCGAACAGGCGGTAGGGGCCGTCTTGCAGCAGGTTCGACCAGTGGACGCTCTTGCGCCCGTAGCCGCAGATCGTCGCGTCGTCGAACACGAGCAGCCGGCCGTAGATGAGGTTCCGATCGCGCCCGCTGCAACCGGTCGCCAGCGAGCACTGCGTGCCGAAGATCCAGTACGAGCGGTGCGGCCAGTCGTCGTCGAGATAATCGGTCAGGGTGAACAGGTGAGGCTCGCCGTCGGCCGACGCGCGGCCGTCCTTGCCGAAAACCGTGTCGCGCAGGTAGACGTGCTCCGCGTCGGCCGACAGCAGATCGGATCGCGTGCCGGGCATGGCGGCCGGGGCGAACTGCGGGGGCTGCCTTCCCGTCTCGGGGTCGGGGCTGTAGATCGTCGTTGTCGACAGGATCGTGCCCGTGCGCAGATTGACTCGATGGAGATCGATTCCGCCGTCGAGGTACGAGTTCCTGCCGGCCGTGACGTAAAGCACGCCGCCGTCGACGAGCACGCTTCCGTGTGAGGGCGACACCGATTCGAGCTGGCCGCGCGCCGTGATCCGCCGGTCGTCGCGGGCCGCTTGCAGGCGCCAGGCAAGGCGCCCGGTCGCGGCGTCGAGGCTGTAGACGTATCCGTCGCGGCAGCCGAAAACGGCCCGGCCGTCGTGCAGGGTCGGGGGCGAATCGACGCGGGCGCCGGCGGTGAAGTGCCAGACGGGCCCGCCGGAATCGGCGTCGACGGCCAAGACGCGATGCGCATCGACCGAGGCCACGAAGACCTTGCCGCCGGCCACGGTGGGACCGGTGAGCCTTCCGCCGATCTCGGCCTGCCATCGCGGACGCAGTTCGGCGGGCACGGCCGTCGCCGTCGAGCCGCTTCGGCCCGCGTCGTGGCGATAGGTCGGCCAGTCGGCCGACGGATCAACGCGGAAGGAGCCCGCATCCAGCAAACCCTCGTAGGCCGGCCCGGGCTGCAACCTCGGCCCTTGCTCGTTGGGCTCGAGGTATTGCCCGCTCTTCGACGCCAGGGCGTTGAACCCGGTGAGCTTGGCGGCGACGTAGCATCCGCAGGCGTGGGCCGGGGCGTACAGCAGGCCGTTGCAGGGCATGACGCCGTACTTGCAGACGCCTCGGGCCCAACTGTTCCACAACACCTCGCCCGACTCGAGGTCGATGAACTCGGTCCCCCGGCGACCCCCGAGAATGTAGCGTTCGGTGGCCTTGTTCAAGTAACAGCGATGATGGTGCCCAGGGTTTTCGGGCTCGACCTGCATGAGGATCTCGCCCGAGCCCAGGTCGTATTGCACTGCGAAGTACGGACCCCAGGAGGGGCCTCGCTTGCCCGTGGTCCGCCCCTCCCAGGGCTTGAACCCGCCCAGCCAAACCGCCCCGCGGATGACGAACGCGTCGCGCACGTCGCAGAGCGACGCCTCGCGGGTCCACCGCGGCTTGCCGGTCTGGGCCGACAGAACCGAGACCTCCTTGCCACTGGCGCAGACGAGCAGGTCGCCGTGGACCAGGCGCAACGGTCCGCGCGCGGTCGACCACTGCTCCCGGCCCGTCTTCAAATCGAGGCAGATCACGCCCTTGCCGGTCTGGCAGAACACGCGGTCGCCTTGGGCGCAGAGGCTCAGCGTTCTCAGCCCGCGCGTGTCGGGGTCTTCCTTCTTCCAGAGCAGCCGGCCCGACTCGGCATCCAGAGCCAAAAGAGACTGCCGGGCTTCGCGCTCGATCGTGCGGAAATGGGTCACGAGCGGCTCGGCGGTGTCGCGGTCGTAGACGGGCGAGCCCTCGCGGCGCGCGAGCCGGGCCCATTTCTCCACCTCGGCGACTCGCTCGTCGGTCACGTCGCGAACGACCAGCAGCAGCACGCCCTCGTGCAAGACGATCTCCTCGGTGCCCTGGGTCCCCTCATACACCGTGAGCGTCTCGCCGGTCGCCGCGTCGACGGCGCTTACGGGCGCGAAATAGCCCAGGGTCACGTAGACGCGGTCGCCGACGGCCACGAGCTTTCGCTGAAGCTGGCTGGGCGCCTGGCCCCAGTTGATCAGGTGGGGGTACCAGGTGGCGACGGGCACTTCCCAAAGCAGGATGCCGTTGAAGGCGTCGCGGGCCACGAGGCGCCAGCGGGGCGCCTGGCGCAGCGACGCGACGGGCGTCTGGTCGACGATGTAGAAGATCCGGCCGCCGGTCGAGACCACGGCGTTGATGCTCGGCGTGTGCTCGTGGCTCCGCGCGTGCCGGGGCTCGGCGTTCCACTGGAGCCGGCGCGGCGGCCCCACCCGCTCGTCGCGAGCCACGGCATTGCCGCTCGGGTCGTGCATGTAGTGGGTCCACTCGTCGATGTCGGCGGGGCGGGGTTTCACCGTCTTCTGCCAGCGCCCGTCCCGCTTCCGGCAGAGCGCCCCGCCGGGCGCCAGCACGCGCATCGCCTCGTCGAGCGCGATCCCGCCGAGATCCTCGGCCACGAGCAGGTTGATCAGGTTGTCGGCATAGGGGAGGCGCTTGCCGTCGAAACGGTCGACCGAGACGGGCCCGTACAGCCCCATCTCGCGGATATGCTCGCGCGCCAGGGCCACACGATCGGCATCGGTGTCCAGACCGTGGACCAGAGTGTTTTCGCCCTGGTACAACGCCGCGGTCAAGCGACCGTCGCCAGAACCCAGGTGGACGATCAGTCCGCTTGCCGAACCGGCCGCTTCGAGGATCGGCCGTGCCGGGTCGGCATGGGCGGCGGCAAGCGCCGCCGCTACGCAAGACACGAAGACCACGATTCCCGCATGAAACCGACTGCCCGTCCGCGACGACTCGAACATGACCTGGCCTCCTGCTGACGTTGGGGGAACGCAAAACGCGAGGAAACTCGGATCGGCCCGCGCCGACTTCAATGCCGCTGGGCCGCGGCGGCTACGCCTCGAACAGCACCGCGAACAGCTTCTCGACGTAGACGCGGCTGCGGCGGTGCGACTCGACGGCGTCCATGGTGTGCGGCGTGCCGTTCTCGACCGCCTGCTCGAGCACCAGGAGCGGCTCGACGCCCTTCGTCTTGAGCCCCGCGGCCACCTTGGCGTGATCGATGTCGCCGTCGCCGAAGTACTCCGTCCACACGCCGTCGCGCGACTGGCGAAGGTGCAACTCGGCGACGCGGTCGCCGTACCGCTCGACCACTTCGTAAACCCGCTCGACGTTGTTGCCGCTGCCGCGGTAGACCCAATGGGTGTCGAGGCACAGCTTGACGAGCTTGGGGTCGGTCCGGGTCATCACGTGGTGGAACTCGCGCCCGTCGTTCTGCCAGGCCGGGGCGTGGAAGTGGTAGGCCAGCGCGATTCCCAACTCGGCCAGGCGGCCGCCCAGCCGCGTCATCTCCTCGGCCTGGGTCGCGAGCTGCGCGTCGGACTTGGCCTCGCCCCGCAACGGCGCGGGGTCGACCACGACGATCCGCACGTCGATCATCTCCTTGGCTTTCGCCGCGGTGGCGACCACCCGTTCGACCTCGGTCTCGGCCGCCGCCGCGTCGTGCAGGGTGGCGCTCGTGTAGAACGACCGCATGGCCAGGCCGTGCTTTTTCAAGAGCGGAACGATCCGCTCGGCGGCGGCCGGGTCGCCGAGCATCGCTTCGAGCCCGTCCATGCCCGACCGCTTGACCTCGGCGAATCCGCCGTCGAGATCGGCGTTGAAATCCTTGTTCTCACGGCGGTACATGTTGATCCAGCAGAACTGGTTGCAGGCGACGTGCAGCTTCGCCGCGGCGGCCGATCGGCCGGCGAGCGGCGCCGCCAGGGCCGTCGCGGCCGCGCCTTGAAGAAAACGTCGACGTGGGATTGCGCGCATGGTGATTCTCCTCGCAACAAGGATGGGCGGGATCGCTGCCCGGCGAGACCATTATACCGAGCAATCATCTCGAGCGCCCATCACCACGTCGCGGTGCCGCGCCTTACGGGGTTTCCGTTGCTTGACGCCATCTTCTATCGCTACCACGGGGGTATAATACACCCCACAAAGAGGGTCCTCCGACGTGTGGAGCGTCGAAGCTCTCGCCGAAGGAAGAGCCTCGCGTTGCGCGGTGCATTGGGGGGTAGGAGGAGTGGCAACGACGGGCTGAGAAAAACCACGGATGACAGTGCCCCCGGATTACAGTCAAACGGACTTCAGCCGACGAGTTTTCGTTTGAAGGACATGGTATGATGATAACGAACAGGGGCGGTTGAAGAGATCCGACAGCTCTTCAACAGCCTGCTGTTCAGAACTGCGGCAGCTTCACCGGCGTTGGGGTGGTCATCACAGGTTAGTTTGGGCAGCTGCAGGGCGTCATGGCGAACGGACAAGGAAGATGACACGGTGGGTAGCATAGGATTCCCGGTAAAGATGCCTGTGGCGGTGAGCGGTCGATGGCTGTTCGCGGGTTGCCTGCTGGCCGCTGTGGCGACCGCCGCACAGGCCGAGCCCATGCTGGTGGACAATGGCCGTGCCGCGGCCCAGATCGTGATCGCCGCCCAGCCGGCGCGCATGGCCCGCCACGCGGCGAAGGAACTTCAGGCCTACATCGAGAAGATCTCGGGTGCGAAGCTGCCGATCGTCGTCGAGCCGTCGGCAGGCGCCAGCCGGGTGTACGTCGGGGTAAGCGAACACACCGAGCGTCTCGGCATCAGCGTCGAGGGTCTGGCCGACGGCGCGTTCCGGATCGCCTTCGGTACCGGGTGGCTGGCGCTCGTGGGGCCGGATCGGGATTTCGTGCCGGTCGAGCCCTGGGGGCGGCGCCGCCAGGACTCCGAGCGCGTCGACGGAGAGTGGGGCGAAATTGCCGGGGCGCCCTTCCAGTCGCCGTTCCACTGGCTGTACATGCATTACTACCCGGACCTCGACGTCTGGGAATTCGACGACGCGGGCACGCTCAACGCGGTGCACGAGTTCCTGCGCGACCTGGGCGTACGCTGGTACGCGCCGGGCGATCTCGGCGAGGTCGTGCCGCGCCGGGCCGACATCCCCCTGCCGGAAATCGACCGGGTCGTGCGGCCGGATTTCCCGGTGCGCAGCCTGCGTTACGGTTACGCCCAGCACGGGCTGGGCGAAATCGCGGCCTGGAACCTGCGCCTGGGGTTCAACCCGGGTCACCGGCGGCTCGGCCACGTCCAGCCGGGGCACGGCATCAAGTGGGTCATCGGCCGGCCGGAGATGCGTGCGGCGCACCCGGAGGTCTACGCGCTGAACAACGGCGAGCGCGCCAACGAGGCGCCCTGCCTGTCGTCGGAGGAGTTGTTCGAGAAACACGTTGCCTACGTGCGCGCCCTGCTGGACCACTACGGCGAGCCGATGGTCAACATCGACATGCCCGACGGCTACGGGGGCGTTGCCTGCCGGTGCGAGCGCTGCCGCGGGCAGGCGACGCCCGAGCGCGGCTCCAACGGTGCGCTGTCCGATTACGTCTGGGGTTACCTGAACCGCGTGGCGCTCGAGATCCACAAGTCGCACCCGGACCGGATGGTGAGCGGCCTGGCCTACAGCGCCTACCAGCTGCCGCCGGAAAAGATCGAGACGATGAGCCCCAACCTCGCGATCATCGAGTGCCGCTGGCGCAGCCACTTCCACGACCCGGAAACCGCCGCGCGCTTCCGGGCGATCCGCGAGGCGTGGCTGGCGAAGCTGCCCTCGCGCGAGTGGTACGTCTGGGATTATTACCTGCACAGCCGGCCGGGCAGCCGGGGCATACCGGTCTACTTCCCGCGCCTGGCCGCCGCGGACCTGCGCGAGCTCAAGGGGGTGTCCCGGGGCGACCTGATCGAAACCTACAAGAACCATGACATGGTCGATTACCGGCTGAGGACGCCCGAGCACGACTACGACCCGCTGGCAGTGGACCACCTGAACATCTACGTCACCTCCCGGCTCTGGTGGGACGCGGACCTGGACCTCGACACGCTGCTGGACGAGTATTACGAACTGTACTACGGCCCGGCGCGGGAGCAGATGAAGGCGTTCATCGAGTACAGCGAGCAGAACTGGCCGGGCATGAACCGGGACGCGGAAAAAGTCGGCCGCGCGCTTGTCCTCCTGGAGGCGGCCCGGGCGGCGGTCGAGCCCGATACGGTCTACGGGCGGCGCGTCCAGCGGCTGGCCGATTACGTGCAGCCGCTTTACGCGCTGCGCGAGCAGCTCGGCCGGGCGCGCAAGAACGTGCCGTCGGCGCGCGTGCTGCCGGTCGCCGCGCTGGCCCGGAAAACGCTCGACGGCCGCCTCGACGACGAGGAATTCTGGCCGCAGTGGCGGACGCTGCAGCTGTTCGACCTCGAAACCGGCGGCTCGGCGCCGCACGGCCGGGGCGGCTGGGTGCGGGTGTTCCGGGCCGGGGACGCGCTCTACTTCGGGATTTACTGCGCGGAGCCGGACACCGCCGACCTCGCCGCGGCGCCCGTGGGGGACATCCGGGCCGGCGACTTCGTCGAGATCCTGCTGGAGACCTCGACCTACTCGTATTACCGGATCACGGTCAACCCGGCCGGGGCGCTGGTCGACGCCGATTGCGGGGAGGACGGGGTCGGCGAGCGCTGGCAATCGGGCGCCGAGGCCGCCGTGCACGTCGGCGAGGGCTACTGGAGCGTCGAGGTGCGCGTGCCGCTGGCCGGAGACGGCGCCCGGGCGGTCGACCCTTTGCTGGGTGTCAACGGGCGCATGCCGAGCGAAACCTACCCCTGGTACTTCAACGTCGGGCGGCAGCGGGTGCGCGGCGGGGAAGTCGAGCGCACCGCCTTTTCGCCGACCGGCGGCGACGAGTTTTCGGTACTCGGGAAATTCGCGGAGTTGTGGTCGCGGTGAACACTGCCGTGTGGCGCCCCGGCCGTCGCCGCTTCGGGCAACTTGACGGCGGGGAGCGCGTTGCCATGCGGGAAACCGACCACGGCGCAGACCCGATCCGTGATCTTGCGGGCAACCTTCACGTTGCATGGGGCCACGCACACCAGGAGTAATCCGGGGGATAAGCCGGGGACATAAGATAATCCGGGGACACAATACGGGTATTGACAAAATGGGGTGTCTTGCGGTAAGTTGTTCGCATGGCAAGGCTGGCACGAGTCGTGATCCCGGGTATGCCGCACCACGTCACGCAGCGTGGGAACCGGCGGCAGCAGACGTTTTTCGGCGACGGCGATTACGCGGCCTAAATCGACTCGATCGCCGAGTGGTGCCGCGAGGAAGGCATTGATGTTTGGGGCTATTGTCTCATGCCCAACCATGTCCACCTGATCGTTGTGCCGCGAACGGAGCAGAGCTTGCGGCGGGCGATCGGCGAGGCCCACCGCCGGTACACGCGGCGGATCAATTTCCGCGAGAAATGGCGGGGCTGCTTGTGGCAAGGGCGGTTCGGGGCGTTCGTCATGGACGAGCCGTATCTGCTGGCGGCCGCGCGCTACGTCGAGCGGAATCCCGTGCGTGCCGCCCTAGCGGCCGACGCCGCCGACTGGCCCTGCAGCAGTGCGGGGGCCCACTTGTCGGGCCGCGACGACCGGCTGGTCCAGGTCGCTCCGCTGTTGGCGATGGTGGGGGATTGGCGCGGGCTGCTCGACAGTGCGTTGCCCGAAGCGGAACTCCGGGACTTGCGCCAGCACGCCCGCACGGGCCGGCCGCTGGGAAGCCCCGCGTTTCTGGAGCGTTTGGAGGGCATGCTCGGCCGCATTCTCCGTCCCCAGAAAGGCGGCCGTCCCCGCAAGTTGCCCAAGCATCCATAACTGGTATTATGTCCCCGGATTCCCGATTCCCTCCGGATTCCCTCCCCGGATTCCCCTGCTCGGCTACCTGAACATCGCGGGGCTCAAACTGGCCCTGCTGTTGAACTTCAAGAACGCCAGGCTGGAATGGAAACGCATTGTCAAGTGAGAGACTTCATCACCGCAGCTTCTTCCACTCGTCGACCATCGCCAGGAAGCTGTTCCAAGGCATGATGCTGTGCACGCTGGGGCTCGGGGTCACGATGAGCCCTCGTTTGCCGAGCACGTCGAACGTCTCGCGGAGCGCCCGGCGGGGCACTTCCGGATCGCCGCCCCCGAGGAAATGCACGTTACTCGGGCCCATCCAGAAGCTCTTTCGCCCGGCCATCCGGTCGCGGATCTTCGCCAGGTCGCACCCTTCGGCGGCCGCGTCGAGGTGCAGCAGGCAGTCGAAATCGAGCGAGGCCAGGTAATCGAGCATGGGCATCACGCCCGTGTTGACCGTGTACCCGATCAACCGGCCCGCCCCGTGCACCGCCTCGATCTCTTGGCGCAGCAAGGGTCCCAGGAACTCCTCCAGCATGCGGGGACTGTAGAAGTCGCACGTCTCGTAGAAGCCGTTGCGCCGGATCACGTCGGCCCCCAGCTCGCAGGCGATTTCGATGTGGCGGAGATTGCGCCCGTGCTCGAACTCGAGGTACGCCTTCACCAGATCGGGCCGTTCGACGACCATCATGCAGATCTGCTGCGACCCGCAAAGCTGCATCGCCCCGGTCAGCCCCAGGCCCACGTGGGCGATCGTGGCCAGGCCCAGACGTTCGGCCACGGCGCGCATGGCGGCGCACTCGAAGCGGACGCGCTCCAATTCGTCGCGCCCGTCGAGCGGGCGGAGGATGTGCCGCAGGCACTCGAGGTCGCGCTCGTCTTCGAGCCACGGCCGGGTGAAATGGCCGATCGTGAAGTCGCTCCAGAAGGGCACGTCGAGCCCGTGCGGCCATCTCTCGTCGTATCGGACCGCCGCCCGAATGTCGCCGGCGGGGGTGCGGTAGACTTTGTGAATCTGCCCGTCTTCGAACCACACTCGGCTCGTCACCTCGGGATGGGGCCGGTAGTAAAGCGACATGAAGAAATTGGCCTGGTAATCGCCGAGGGGCAGGGCCACGGCCGGCCCCACGCCGAGCGCCTTGACGCAGTACTCGGCCATTTCCTGCTCCGAGGGGCCGAACGGGAACTGCCACACCCGGCCGACGCGCTGCTCGGGCGTCAAGGGATTGAAGAAGGGCGCGCAGGGCACGTAGTCGACCGGCTGCCGGCGCAGGGCCGCCAGCAGACGATCGCGATGGGACATTCGCGGCGTCATGGCGATTTCACTCTTGAGGCCCCTCGGCGCGCAGCTCGACGCGGGCGATGCCGAACCACGGGCGGTTCCCGATCGGACCCTGCGGGGCGGTGTTCCGCACGACGATCTCGACGTCGCCCCGGCCGATCAGCCCGGCGGGAATCGCGATCTCGTGGCCGGTCAGGGCGTCGTCGGTGAAGGGCGCCGGCCCCTGGTGCACCGGCTTGCCGGCCACGAGCACCTCCATGGGCACGTCCTTCTCGCCCGGCACCGTGTAGCGCAACCCGAACAGCGTGAGCGAGAGAGACCCCGGGGGCGGCTCGTCGAACCGCACCGTGACGGCGATTCGGCTGTACTCGCCGGTCGAGGCCGCATAGAGGTGGTTGCCCCGGGTCGTGACGGGCGTCTCCTGCCGTCCGATGTACAGGAAGTTGCCGCCGCGGCTGTCGCCGTACCGCAGGGCCCCGCCGCCGAAGAACTCGCTCCCGGCGATCACCAGGGGCTGCGCGGCCGGGTCGAATCGCTTCACCACGGGCGGGCCCAGCAGCCTGGCCAGATGGGCGATCGCGCCGGTGGCGCGGGTCGCCTCGAAGGCGTTGGCCGCGTTGGCGTGCGACGACGATTTCGTGGCCGAGGTCACGTCGGCACGCAGCAACTCGGCCAGACGCCTCGCCTCGGCGAAATGCTCCCGCGCCTCGTCGCCCCGGCCCGACCGGCCCAACTGGAAAGCCCGCGCGCACTCGTGCAAGTAGGCGATCGTCTGCTCGGCGTAGGTGAAGGTCCGTTCGTCCTCGGCGATTCGGCCCTTGATCGACTCGGGAAGGTCCATGGCGAGGGCCTCGTCGACCAGCGCGCGGCAGGTCTTGCCGTGCTCGACGATCTCGACGAGCGTGGGGCCGTCGCACTCCTCACCCTCGGCGCGCCGATAACGCAAGTGGGGCGTGGGGAACAGGTCTTCGACGCCGCGGTCGAGACGCCGCGCCAGGCCGTACTTCAGCTCGCTCACGTTCGCGAGCATCCGTTCGAGCGACTCGTAGAACGACCGCATCGTGCCGGCGGCCGGCCCGTAGCGACTCGCGAAATAGTCGCTCCACAGGGCCTGGCAATCGGTTTCGACGTTCCAGAGCTGCCGGGCCATCTGGTAGTTGGTCAGGGCCTTGGTGCCCCAGTGGCCCGTGGTCACGTGCATGTACTGGAACTGCCGGGCGCCGACCTTGTAGAAGTGCGGCAGGTCGTTGGCCATCGTGTGCATGAAGCAGATGGGCAGGCACTTGTAGCCCGACACGTTGTAATACTCGCCGATGCACAGCCCGCCGCGGTAGTGCCGGTCGGGATCGGCGGCCCAACCGTAAAGTTGCTTCTGGTATTCGGCGTTGCGCGGGCAGCCGGGGTCGTCGAAGTTGTGCACGTAGCAGCGCACGATCGGGTAGAACGTGGCCGTGCAGTTCGCGTCGTCGAATCCCGCCGGCAGCGGGTGCGTGGGCGGATCGAGCACGTCGGCATAGGCCAAAAAGCGGATCGCGATCGGCCGGTGGATCCGCCCGTCGGCCCGGGCCTTCTTGATCTCCTGATCGAGCCGATGCACCAGCAGCAGATTGCGGTCGGTGGGGATGCCCAGGGCCTTGCACGCGTCGCACTGGCACCACCGCGCCGCGTCGAGGGTCCAGAAGCGGACCAGATCGGCCCCTTGGTACGGGCCGTCGACCAGGGCCTCGACGTAGTTCTTCATGAACTCCGTGGTGGCGTGCGGGTTCGACGTGCAGTAGTTCGTGCCGCTCCACCCCCGGTTGCCCGGTATCCTGCGCCCGTTCTCGTACGCGAACCACTCGGGGTGGGCCTCGAAGTAACTGAGCTTGCCGTCGGCGTTGGCGTCGCCCTGGTACTGGTCGCCGACCGGATAGGGATCCTTGGACTTGTCCTCGTCGCCCGCGAAAAGCGGGTGGTCGTACGGATACGCCGAATCGGGATGGAGGAACAGCGACTCCGCGTCGTGCAGCCCGGCCACCATGCGGATGCCCAGCTTGCGCACCCGGGGATGGTTGCTCTGCTCGATGCACCATTCGTTCAGCCGGTTGCGGGCCATCCACAGCAGGAAGTCCTCGTCGCCCCGATCCTCCCAGGCCAGAAAACCGCGCGTGGCGAAGTCGGGCCGCTCGGTCACGTCGAACTCGAGCAGCGCGTCGACTCGGGGCACTTCCTCGTGCAACTCGCCCGGCGCGAACCACCGGCAACCGTGCCGGTAGAGCAGATCGTAGGCGGCGTAGAGCGTGCCCACGCGGGTGGCGCCCGCCACGAGCGTCACGCGCCGCCCGTCCGACCGCCCGGTCTTGATGCGGTATCCCTCGCGCCCCAGCTCGGCAAGTCGGCTCGCGTCGACGCCCAGTGCCGGGGCGAGCGTGCGCGCCACCGCGTTCGTGGCGGGCCCGCCCACGACGATCAGATCGCCTTCGGGCGCCGCGCCGTCGCCGGCGATGCGAAAATCCTCGGCGCGGCCCGTCATCTTGCGCAGATAGCGCTGCAACTCGACGGCGGCGAAGCACTCGGTGCAGACCGCGTCGTCGGACGGATCGGCGTCGAGCCAGTCGACCCGGGCCTCGCTCCCCGCGGCCGTCTCGGCCGACGGGTGCGGGCCGAAACGGACCACGATCGTCGTCCCGGCCCGCGACGGCGCGCCCGTCAGCCAGACGATCGACAGATAGAGCAGGGTGGAAATCGCGGCCGTTCTCATGATCCCTTACCTCCAGTCGATTCGGTAAAGACAACCGACGCGACGAGCCGTCGAAAGGCCTCGTTTTCGGCCTCGCGGCTTTTGATCCCGGCGTCGTTCCAGCTCATGACGAGGTCGAGGCTGGGGATGACGACCATCACCCGAACTCCGCCGTGGCCGAAACAGCCGTACATGTCTTCCGGGACGTCGGGCCAGTGCCGGTTGCCGTCGCGGTCGATCCCGTTGGTCCACCAGAGCCAACTGTAGCTGCCCGAGTGATCGCATTGGTTGTCGGGGATGCGCGTCGAGCCGAGGGATCGCTGCCCGGGAAGCATCGCGGCGGCCTCGCCCGAAGCGCGCGGCAGGTCGCGGCGAAGGGGGCTCGTGACCGCCATGACCGCGTATTGCCTGGCGAGCAACTGCTTGCCCTTCCAGTTGCCCTGGTGGAGGTACAGCAGCCCGAAGCGGCAGAAGTCGCGAGGCGACACGGCGAGGCGCCCGGGTCGATCCTTGGTGCCGAATGCCATGAAAGTCGGCTGATCCTGGCACTGCAACTCGTCGGTCAACAAGGGATGCAGCACCTTCTCGTCGACCGTGTCGTACGCCGCGCCGTAGACCTTCAGAAACAGCAGGTCCCAGAACAGGGCCATCTGCCAGTCGTTGTAGCAGAAGGCGTCGCCCGGCCTCTCGGCGACGCCGTAGCACGAAGTCTGGGTGGCCAGGTGCCGCCAGGCGACGTCGCGGTCCTTGTGGCCGAGGTCGGCGTTCAGGTCGTTGAGGCGGGGTTCCCAGCGGCTGGCCCGTTCGTCGAGGCTGCCGATCCTGCCGTCCTCAAGGGCCTTGAACAGGAAGTGGCTGAACCAGGGCTTGCAGGCCGACGCCACGTCGCCCCGCCGGCCGGCGTCGCCCCAGGTGTAGACCATCGAGCCGTGCCGGACGACGCAACCGCGTCCGCCGACGAAGTCGCGGAAGGCGTCGAGCCGGGCCGCATCGATGCCCACCTCGGCCGGGGCCTTCGTGGCCCAGGTTTCGCCGGGGAACACGGCGTGCTGCGCTGCGAGACGCCCCGTTCCG
>Ga0334885_1002170_pt1 | contig 20982 bp, 14 predicted proteins | sample GraSluR1_MG_8_FD_207233 | JGI IMG/M metagenome (GOLD analysis project Ga0334885, IMG submission 207233) | Sludge microbial communities from methane-producing bioreactor in Wageningen University, Netherlands - Granular Sludge_31_05-R1 | ecosystem: Engineered > Bioreactor > Anaerobic >...
CACCTAAAATATTACCAGTAGTAGCATTAGGTAAAGCTTTGTCTTGGTTAGATGTACTCCAAATTACTTCTTGGTTCGCCCCGCTTGGTAAAACAGTAGCCGTATATTTTACAAAACTTCCAATTTCAATACGATCTTGTCCGATGATTGAAATCGCATAAGGATTATCAATATCGTCATATACTACAACTAAAAATTCTTTTGCTATTCCATTATCATTTGAAGTTGCAACTATATTTACAAGACCTTTAGTAATTCCACTAACTACTCCGCTTTGATTGACTGTAGCAATAGTCATATTACTACTGCTCCATGTTACTGATTGAGATGCAACACTAGGAGTTATACTAGCAGTTAAAACAATAGTTTTACCAATTTGAACTTCATTGTATCCACTAATATTTACCATTTGTGGATGAATATTATACACAGTTATTGCCTTTGTTCCAAAGACAACATTATTATCAACAGAAAAAGCTGTAATTATAACAACACCTTCTGCTATTCCTCTAACAAGTCCACTTTGATTAACTGTAGCAATAGTAGCATCAGAACTTTCCCATACGACACTTTGATCAACTAGTGTAGGATAAACAGTAGCATACAATTGAATATTTACTCCTACTTGAGTATCGCTAGTTCCAGATACTATAACATTTGTTGCCCTTGTTTTTGTAACTATAATTGTTAAAGTTCCAAAAACTGTTTCATCAACTGTTGATTTTGCAGATATAACAACACTGCCTTCTGCAATTCCTGTAACTATACCATTATTACTAATTGTTGCTTTTGTAGTATCACTCGAATACCAATTAACTGTATGTGTAGAATTAACAGGACTTACTGTAGTACTAAGAGCAATAGTTCTACCAATTTCAACCGTCGTTTCTCCACGAACAATAATACTAGTAGGTGCAGTTGCAATTACTGAAATAGTCATTGATGCAAACTTAGAACCATCAGTATTAGAAATCGCATAAATTTTTGCACTTCCTGAGTTAGCTGCAGTAACGATTCCTTTTTGAGAAACTTCGATTACACTCGGATTATCACTAACCCAAGTTAAATCATTTATTGCATTTGCTGGTGCAACTGTTGCAGTTATTTGCATTGAACTACCTGGTTGAATTGATGTTAACGGAGCCGTAACTGAAACACTTGAAACAGCTGTAGTTGTAACATCAGATGCATTACTACAAATAATATTAAAATTATCAAAATATAAAGTACCACTTGTTTTTGGCGAACCGCCAAGTGACATAACTCTAATTGCGTATGTAAAATATCCACTTTGAGTTACTGTAACTGGAACTTCAACATATCTCCAACCAAGCCAATCAACTGTACCTGGTTCATAATTTGCATATTGTACTGAAGAACCATTAAAATAACTGATACCTAATTGTGTATTTTTACCATCACCATAACACCAAAATCCAATATGAGTTACACTTTTTGGTAAATACAAAGATTCACTACTAGAACCATATCCAACAGAAACTTCTTTATTTCCAGTATTAGTAGTAAAGTTATATGTAACAGCTAAAGATTTCGAACCATGTTGAACATAATTTGCAGTTGTATTAATACTAGCAGAACCAGTTCCTGTTCCACTACCTTCTACTGCCCATCGCCAATCATAAGTACTTTCTTGGCCAACTGTTACATTTTCAAAAGTTTCAAGTTCAAAATAGCGACTTTGAACAACACTTATTTGTTTTGTACCTATAACTCCACCAATTAAACTAGTACCTATTAATGTAGTAGAGCCAACTCTAATCGGAATAACTCTACCATTATCTTCAATAGAAGCTACACTTGGATCTGAGATACTCCATACAAAGTTTTGATTGGCTAAAGTAGGTAAAATATAAGCAGTGTATTTTTTTGAAATACCCATTATAAGTTGTGAATCTCCCTCAATAATCAACTCTTGAGGAGTATTATCAGAACTTGCTACATAAATATCAACGCTTGCAAATATAGATTCTTGAGCAACTGAATAAGCAAATATTGTAACAACACCAGTTGCGATACCTGTTACTACACCAGTTGTAGAAACAGTTGCTCTACTTGTATTATTTGATTCCCATCTAATAGCCTGATACGCCGTTGATGGTGCAATTGTAGCTGTTAAATTAAGTGTAGAACCTATTACAACATTAGTACCACCAGAAATTGTCACTGATGCGGGGCTTGCATAACCTATAGCAATAGTTTTAGTAGCTGTAATACTAGTATTAGCTAGACTAATCGCTAAAACTGTTACGCTTCCCGTATTTAAACTATTAGCTGTTAAAACTCCACTTTGATTAATATTTGCTAAGTTTGTATTACTTACCGACCACATTACATTTTGCGAAGCTCCAGTTGGCAATACAACAGCAGTAAGGTTAATAGAGCCACCTAAACTAACTAACCCTTGGCCTTCGATTGTTATCGAAGTAGGAGACATAGCTTTAATATTAATAGTAACTTGACCTCTAACTGAAGAATCGATCGTTGAGGCTGCATATATAGTTACTAGCCCAAGTTCTACGCCAGTCACTATTCCATATTGATTAACTGTTGCAACACTTGTGTTACTACTACTCCATATTACATTTTGAGCAATAGGGTAAGCTTGATAAGGGCTAGCCGCAGTAACTGTAGCTGACAATTGTAGTGTTCCTGTTTTTTCAACATCTGCAGCTCCCGAAATAATAACAGCAGCTGGCATTACTCTAAAAACAGTAACACTTAATGTTCCGTATATTCCATTTTCTGTTGAAGTAGCTCTAATAGTTGCCACCCCAGGGCTAATAGCGGTTACCACTCCACTGCTACTCACTGTAGCAATACTAGTATTACCGCTTGACCAAGTCACTGTTTGCATAGCTGAACTTGGAGAAATTGTCGCACCTAACGTAATCGTTTTTCCTTCTTCTACCGAAGTAGGACCACTTACTACAACCGAAGTTGGTGCATAATAAACTACTGTAATTGTTTTAGTAGCATATACTCCAGCATCAAGAATTGAGGTAGCTTGAATAGTTGTTGTACCAGTTGAAAGACCGCTAACAACTCCACTACTATTTACTGTAGCAACACTCGGATTACTTGATGTCCATAAAACTGATTGGCTGGCTCCTAAAGGATACACTGTAGCACTTAAAGAAATTGTAGAACCTCTTAAAACACTACTATCACCAGATATTCCTATACTAGTAGGTCCATCGTAAGCTATTTCGATTGCATAAGTGGCTGAGATTATAGTTCCTCCACTTCCTAAATCCGTTGCTCTACAAGTAATTATGACATTCCCTGTATTCAAAGCAGTTAGTACTCCGCCACTAGAAATGTTAGCTACACTTGTATTACTGCTGCTCCAAATTACATTTTGACTAGCAGTTGATGGAAGCACTGTAGCTGTCAGCGTTATTGATTCACCTTTATTTATTCTATTTGAAGGACTATTTATAATTACCGAAGTAGGTGTTGATACATATACATCGACTGAAATTGATGAATACACACCATTAATTGCAGTTGCTTTAATTAAAGCATTTCCAGCTCCAACAGTGTTAAGCACTCCAGAAGATGAAATTGTAGCAACGCTAGTATTGCTTGATGTCCAAGTAATCGATTGCGAAGCACTTGAAGGTGTAACGCTAGCAGATAGATTCAAGGTTGCACCAATCGCTAGTAAAGGATTACTACTAGGAGCACCTGTAATAGTCACTGCCGTAGGCACCGCTGATGTGACCGTAATAGTCTTTGAGGAGGTTATACTTGAATTACTAGCCACTGCTGCTGTAACTGTAGCTGTACCTGCAGAAACTCCAGTAACAACACCACTACTGTTTACTGTTAAAACATTATTATTGCTACTACTCCAGTTTACAGTTTGAACAGCTCCTGATGGGTATACAATCGCACTTAACTGAATCGTACTACCTTGAGGGACAGAACTACTTCCAGATATACTAACACTAGAAGGAGTTACTTGAGAAGACAAAGTTAAAGTTCCTTCATGATTAGTTCTTGAAATCGCTCTAATTCCGTAAGTATAAGTAGTTCCAGTTATTGCAGTAGTATCCACATAACTAGTTGTTGTATCTCCTACTACTGCTATTAATTGATTAATAGAAGAATCAATTGTACCAGTCGTAGAACGATATATAGCATATTTTCTAGCTCCATTTAACAAACTCCAAGCTAAAGTGTTTCCAGAACTTGCAAATCCAGGAACAGAACCTAAAGTCATAGCATTAGCTGTTCTTACTGGCGGAGTTAAAGATTTATAATTCCATAAAGTTCTTAAATTATTAGCATTATAGCTCGCATAAGTAGTACCACCATTTTTAGCATTTAATAAATACTTATAACTATAAATACAAGAACCTTGAATTTGAGACCATTTATTTATATACCTAACCTGCATAGCAGCTTCATAGTAATGTGTCTTCCACGAATAAGTTTCACTAGTAGAATCAGCCATATATAAACCAATTCCTGAATAAAGATTGACATCCTTTTGAGCAACTACCTTTGCCCACCAATCCATTACATCAGCATAACCAGCAGTCGGATGAGTAAAAGCCCAGTATGATTGAGGAGTAATATAATCTAGCCACTCATTATCTACCCATTTTTTTGTATTAGAATACAAATAAGAAGCATAATGTTCTTGTCCAGATGTGTTAGATCCAATACTAGAATATGTACCATTTGAATCATAAGTACCATTCATAGCTACAGAGTAAGATCCCCCATTTCTATAAATTCCAGTCGGAGAAATTCCTAATTGTACACATTTATTATTAGCAGTATTAAAAGATCTAATTTGGCTACTTAACGTTTGTATAAAAGTATCAACTTGAGCTCTTCTCCAATCAGCTAAAGCTAACCCTGATGGATTATAAGCGTTATAAGTTGCAGTGTCACTAATTCCATCAGCGTAAAAATAATCATCAAAGTGTATAGCATCCACATCATACTTATTTAAAAATTCAGCTACTGTATCGTATAAGAATTGTCTTACATTAGGCTTGCCCGGGTCAAGAATTGTAACCGCTGATCCAGTTAGCAAATTACTTGTGCTCGAAGCAGGGTTTACTGATGAGTAAACATAAGAAGTTTTTACTCTATAAGGATTCATCCACGCATGAAATTCGATCCCTTCTGCATGGCACCTATCAACTAACCATTCTACTGGATCGAAACTTGTGAAATTTATATTACTTACATACGAAGATTTAGGATTTAAAGCCGAAGGATAAAAAGCATCATTATGTGTTCTAACATGAAATACCATCGTATTCATATTATAGTATTTCATTGTATCGATAGCTGTATTCATTGCAGTCTTAAATTGTGTTTCACCATTAATTGAAACATCCCCCGCAAATGCTGAAATCCATACAGCTCTCATATCAAACTTTTGTTTATCATAAGTTGATGGTATTTGTACTCTAGTAGATGTTCCTCTGTAATATACAGATGACCCATTTATTGTTAAACTTGTTAAAGTTGCAGCATTTACACTTTGCAAACTTACACATACTGCAAAAAGAAAAAACAAAAATACCATTAAACCCTTTTTAAAGTTTGCCATAATATATCCTTTCATAAAAACATGTTAATTTCTATCCTTATTATAGCACATATTCCCCTTTTACAAAAGTAAAAAAACTAGATTTTAAATCACCCAGACTTTCTTTTTAAGTCCAACTTAAGAAAACCCTTACATTTATTGTAAAGGTTTTCAAACATATGTGCATTATATTATAAAAACATGCATTTTAAAAAGTTAAAATGCATGCTTTTAATCTTGAAATTCACTATCATTTAGTGCTTTACTAATAGCAGAATACTCAAATCCTTTATTAATTAAGTTGTTAATAATTTTTTGCTTCGCCTGAAATTCATCATCTTTTATATATCTTCTTTTTAATTTAACAACTTCTATTAAAAGTTGTTGATAACTATCATCTTCTAATTCAAGATTTGATATTTTTTCATAAACTAACTCATGGTCAAAGCCATCTCTAATAAGCTTATCCGTGATAGTTTTTTTTCTTTTTCTAACTGGAAATTTTTTATTTTTTTGAATTTCCTTTTCAATAATAAAATTAATATTCTCAATCTGACTATCTTCATCATAAAGACCAACCAATTCCGAAACTCTTAGTTTAGAAATCCCTTTTATTAAAAGTTTTTGTTCAATAACTTTTGGTCCTTTTTTCTTAACATTTTTTTCATATTCAAAAATTGATTTAGCTAAATCATCATCGTTTAAATATTTATATTCGATTAGTTTATTTAGAACTTTATCTTTATTACTTTGATTAACATTTGATTTTTTTAAATAAATTTCTATTTCTTTTTTACTTCTTGGCTGATAGGCTATGTATTTGATAGTTTTATTTAACAAATTATTGTAATCAATTCCATCAACTAAAGCAATATATTCTGATTCAGTCATTTTTTTCCCTACAAACAAATTATATTTTATAATAATATCTTCTGAAATATTAAGTTTAAGTGAATCAATAAATACACTATACTTATCTTTGTTTTTTTTGATGTCTATTATTTCATACTCACTTCTCATAAGTAAATCCTTCACCCGAAACTTCGTTAGCTTTGAAAACAAAATAAAAAGCTTGTTTATCACATTCAGATATGATTGATCTTAATTTATAAAACTCAAAAGTTGACAAAACACAAACTAAAATATCTTTGGATTCTTTTGAAAAACCACCAGTAGATTTTATAATTGTAGTAGTTCTATTAAGTTTCTCAATAATCGCTTGTGAAATTAATTCTTTTTTTTCAGAAATTATAAAAACTGTTCTTTTATTATATCCAGAAAAAACTATCATATCCATTATAAATCCACTTAAAGCAATAAATATAATAGCATACAAGGCAATTTCAAAATTCTTAAAATATATACTACCTATTAAAACAACAATCCCGTCTAAAATATAAAGTGATACAGAATAAGGTAAATGAGCATATTTAAATAATATTTTTTGAGGTATTTCGGTTCCACCAGTTGTTCCGTTGTATCTTACTACTAGCCCAATTCCTATTCCCATCAAAATCGAAGAAAAAAGAATTACTAAAGTAAGATTTCCAGTTTGATAATTTTCAAAACTAACTAATTTATAAATTAAAGAAAAAAACCAAACAAAAAGCGGAAACATTAGTGAGCCATATACCGTTTTTACAAAAAAATCTCTTCCCAACAAAAACAATCCCAAAACTAACAAAAGAATATTCAATACAAGAATAATAATCGAAGGATTAATTCCTATTACATCTTTTAAAATAATAGCAAGCCCGGACACACCACCTATTACTAAATTAAAAGGTTCTAAAAAAAAACTAAATGACAACGCTGTAATAATTATACCAACAGTCATATAAAGCCATTCAATTAATTTTTGTTTTTTCAAAGTATCACCTTCTATTTTTTATTATATTCGGATTTTAAAAAGGCATTAATAAACCCTTCTATTTCTCCATTCATAACTGCTTCTACATTAAATGATTCATAATTGGTTCTATGGTCTTTTATCATAGAATAGGGATGGAAAACATATGATCTTATTTGACTTCCAAAACTGTTTTCAGAAATTTCGTTAATTGATTTAATGTTTTTTTCTTGAGTTTCAAGTTCTAATTGATAGAGTCTAGCTTTCAAAACCTTCATTGCTTTTTCACGATTTTGAATTTGACTTCTTTCGTTTTGACAAGTAACTACAACTCCAGTTTTTAAATGTGTAATTCTAATTGCAGAATCTGTTGTGTTAACATGTTGTCCACCAGCACTACTACTTCTATAAGTATCAACTCTAATATCTTCAGGTAACACTTCTATATTAATTTCTTTATCAACACTAGGAATTACATTACAAGCGCAAAAAGAAGTATGTCTTCTTGCATTACTATCAAAAGGTGAAATTCTAACTAAGCGATGGACTCCATGTTCGGCTTTTAAATATCCATATGCCTTATCTCCGTTAATCATAAACGTAACACTTTTTATCCCCGCTTCTTCACCATCAAGATAGTCTATAACTTCAAACTCAAATCCTTTTTTCTCGGCATATTTTCTATACATCCTAAAAAGCATTTCAGCCCAATCCTGGGATTCAGTTCCACCCGCTCCAGGATGTAATGTAACAATTGCATCAAAATCATCATATTCTTTAGATAACAAAATTTTTATCTCAAACTCATTTAAGTCATTTTCAAATTTATTAATTTGATCTTCAATATCTAATACTTCTTCACCTGATTTTATCATTTCAAAAAAGAAGTTCAAATCTTCCAAATTTTGATTTAATAATTTAATTGTATCTAATTTGCTTTTATCTTCTTTTATAGCCTTTAAAACTTTACTCGCATTTTGGTTGTCATTCCAAAAATCACTTTCATTCGTTTTAGTTTCGTTTTTTAAAACATTATTTTCAATTTTTGCAATATCTAAAGCTTTTGTAAGCTCTTTTAAACGAACCACAAAATCTTCAATCGCTTTATTTATTTCATAAATCTCCATATTAAGAACCACAACAATTTTTATATTTTTTTCCGCTTCCACAAGGACACGGATCATTTCTTCCTACTTTACTAGATTTAACTGGCGATCTTTTTAGCCCCTCATCACCTGAGTTTGTTGCTATAGGTTTAGCAACTTCTTCACGTTGTAAATTGTCTCTAATTTGAGCACGATTAACTAACTTAACTGCATCTGTTTCAATACTATTAACCATATCCTCAAATTTATTATATCCTAACTCTTTATATTCACGGAGAGGATTAATTTGAGCATATGCTTGAAGACGAACCGCTTGACGCAATTCACTCATCGCATCAATATGATCCATCCAATATGTATCAACAACTCTTAATAAAACTACTTTTAAAAATTCTTTAATTTCATTAGGAAACTTTTCTTTCTTTTCTTGTAGTAACTCTTTTGATTTTTGATAGAAAATATCGCTAGCTTCTGCTATAGTCATATTTTCTAGTTCTTCTTTTGTAATATAGTTAGGAGGGAAAAACATTCCGTTAACCATATCAAAAAAATGTTTAGAATCAATATAGCCTTTTTTTTCATCATCCATCGCTTCAAATGCTAATCTAGCACCTAAGTTTTGCATCATTCTATCAACAATATCAGAGATATCATCTTTAAACAAAATTTCAGTTCTTTGTCCATAAATGATTTCACGTTGTTTTCTTAAAACCTCATCATATTCCAAAATAGTTTTACGGTTATCAAAGTTATTACCTTCTATTTTCTTTTGAGCACTTTCAACAAATCTAGAAAACATTTTAGATTCTAAAGGGACTTCTTCTCCTTGTCCTTTTTGATTAACAATAAAGCCCAACATTGTTTTAAAACGTTCGCTACCAAATCTTCTTAAAAGTTCATCTTCAGCCGATAAATAAAATCTTGTATAACCAGGATCACCCTGTCTACCAGATCTACCTCTTAACTGATTATCAATACGTCTTGCTTCATGTCTTTCGGTACCAATAACTGCTAATCCACCTAGTTCTACAACTCCAGGACCAAGTTTAATGTCGGTACCACGTCCTGCCATATTTGTTGCAATAGTAACTGATTTTTGAAGCCCTGCATTAGCTACAATTTCGGCTTCTCTTTCATGTTGTTTTGCATTCAAAACACTATGCGGAACGCCTTTTCTTTTTAAAAGATCAGATAGCAGTTCACTTGTTTCAATAGAAATTGTACCAACTAATACAGGTTGTCCTAAAGTATACCTAGCCTTAATATCATTAGCAATGGCTTCAAACTTAGCTTTAATAGATAAGAACATTAAATCTGGTTCGTCTTTCCTAACAATAGGCATATTTGTTGGAATCTCAACAACATACATATTATAAATGTTTCTAAATTCTTCTTCTTCAGTTTTAGCTGTACCTGTCATACCAGCTAATTTCTTATACATTCTAAAATAATTTTGAAATGTAATAGTAGCAATTGTTCTTGTTTCTTTTTTAATTTCAACATGTTCTTTTGCTTCTAATGCTTGATGCAAACCTTCGCTATATTGTCTTCCATGCATTAAACGCCCAGTAAAAGGATCAACTATGATTACTTTGTCATCTTGAACTACATAATCAACATCTTTATCCATAATATAGTTTGCTCTTAAAGCATTATTGATTCTATGAAGCAAATCAACGTATTTTAAATCATATAAGTTTTCAAGATTAAAATAGGCTTCAGCTTTGCCCATTCCTTTATCCGTTAAAGTTACATGTTTAGCTTTAATATCAACATCAAAATCTTCATCTTTTTTTAATCTTTTAACGAACATATCAGGTTGTCTATATGGATCACCAGTATTTTTTGCTCCACCTGAAATAATCAACGGAGTTCTTGCCTCATCAATTAAAATCGAGTCAACCTCATCGACTATTGCATAATTTAAAGGTCTTTGAACTAGTTGCTCTTTATAAATGACCATATGATCACGCAAATAATCAAATCCTAATTCGCTATTCGTCGAATAAATGATATCACAAGCATATTGAACTTGTTTTTCTTCAGGAGATAATTCTCTCAAGTTAAGACCGACAGTTAGACCAAGCCATTTAAATAGTTCACCCATTTCTTTCGCATCACGAGATGCTAAATATTCATTTACTGTAACTATATGAACTCCTTCTCCTGGCAAAGCATTTAAATAAGCTACCAAAGTAGAAGTTAATGTTTTTCCTTCACCAGTTTTCATCTCTGCAATATTACCACGATGCATAGCTAAAGCACCCATTAATTGCACTTTAAAAGGAGTCATTTTCAAAACTCTAGTCGCTGCTTCTCTTACTGTTGCAAAAGATTCAACTATCAAATCATCTAGTTCACTTCCATTTTTTAGTTTTTCTCTAAAATAAGGAGTTTTATCCTTTAATTCTTGGTCAGATAATTTTTTATAATCTTCTGCTAAAGCATCAATTTTATTAGCAATAACCTCTATCTTTTTTAATTCTTTATATCCTGAATCAAATATACCTTTAAACATAATTGCACTTAATCTAAAATATAGATTCCTTTCTAATATTCCTTTATATATAATATACTGTAATTATAATACCATTTTTACGCTTTTTTTTCAAGATTTTATATCACAATTTAAAAAAGGTGCGACAACGCACCCAATGCTTTTACATATTAGCTTCGATTATACCATAATCCATATCTTCTCTTAAATATACGATACACACTTTATTAGTTTCAACATTCAAGAAAACAAAAAAATCATGGCCTAGCATCTCCATCTGAGTTATAGCTTCTTCTGGAGTTATAGCTTCTAAATCAACAGATTTACTTTTTACTAAATTAATCGCTTTTACTTCTGTTTTCATTTTTTCTAAATCAAAATCAGTGTTAGTTGTGAAATGAGAAGACAATCCTTCGCGTTTCTTTAGACTACTATAGATTTTAGATTTATGTTTTTTAATTTGGGTTTCGATTTTCTCAACTGCCAAATCAATTGCTGAATAAATAGTTGGAGCATCAACTTCTGCTCTTAAAAGCATATTTTTTGTTGGAATAGTTATTTCAACAGTTTTGTGAATATTATAATCCTTACATAAAACATTAGCTACAACTTCATCATCTTTCTTAAATAAATTCTCTAGTTTGCTTACCTCAGCAGTAGCATAATCTCTAATAGCAACAGAAATTTCAAATTTGTTTTTTCCACGTACATTAACTTTCATATATAACACCCCTTTACTAGTATAATTATAACATTTTTATTTTAAGATAGAAAGATTTTTTAATAATTTATTATCTGAATATCATAGCCATTATCTAAGAAAGAATTCAACGCTTCATAGTTTGACGATACTAAATTTTCTTCACCCCATAGTAAAATAATTTTATCATTATATTTTATACATTCTAACAAAAAAGTCATAAATTTTTCTTTTAAAAGCAAATTATCAAAATTACATTTTTTAAAGTTATATATTCCAATTAATCTATAACCAATTTTAATAAATTCATCTTCAAACAAGTTTTCACAGTTTAAACATTGATAAACAGTAAATAAATTATAAATGTCTCTATCAACGTCTTTTTTACATTTCATAAAATCTCACCATCTATATATTACAAAGATCTTTAAGAATTGCTTTAAAAAACTGACTTTTCAGTCAGTTTAAATAACGATATTTACAATCTTATTGGGAACTACAATTACTTTTTTAACTTGAACTCCCGCAATAAATGGTTTTATTTTTTCCCTTTCAAGGGCTGTTTTTTTAACTAGTTCTTCTTTTGTATCAATTTCAACCTCAAATTTATCTCTAATCTTACCATTTACTTGTACAACTAAAGTAACTAAGTCTTCAACCAATTTTTCTTTATCCCATTTAGGCCACTTAGCATACGTTAAAGATCTAGAACTACTTAAAATAAGTTCATTTAATTCTTCAGTTATATGAGGTGCAATAGGATTTAATAAAACCAAAAAGCCTTTTAAATAATCCAAAGGTATGCTAGGGTTTTTATAACATTCATTGATAAAAATCATCATTTGACTAATAGCAGTATTAAACTTTAAATTTTCATAATCATATGTTACTTTCTTAACAGTTTGGTGATAAATCTTTTCAAGAGCTTTATTTTCATTAGTAATAACTGAAACCTCAGTATATAATCTGTACACTCTTTCTAAGAATCTTCTTAAGCCTTCAACACCCTTTGTTGACCACGGTTTTGTTGCTTCAAGAGGCCCCATAAACATTTCGTAAAGCCTTAAAGTATCAGCTCCAAACTCATTCACTATATCATCAGGATTAATTACATTTCCTTTTGATTTAGACATCTTTTCATTATCTTCTCCTAAAATCATTCCTTGATTAAACAACTTTTGGAAAGGCTCTTTTGTTCTTACAATACCACAGTCATATAAAACTTTATGCCAAAATCTTGAGTAAAGCAAATGAAGTACAGCATGTTCAGTTCCACCAATATACAAATCAACCGGCAACCAGTAATTAATCATATTCTGAATTGATGGATTTGATAAATCCAAATAATTATCATCTTGTTTTAATAAATAACCAATATAATACCAACAACTTCCTGCCCATTGAGGCATAGTATTAGTTTCTCTACGTCCTTTTACTTTATCTTCTCTTTCAACTTCAACCCAATCTTTAGCATTAACTAAAGGACTTTCGCCAGTTTTACTTAAAGTAATTTTTTCTAATCTCGGTAATTCTAAAGGTAAATCTTCTAATTTTACTATTTCTACAGTTCCATCTTCCCAAAAAATCACCGGGAAAGGCTCTCCCCAATATCTTTGGCGACTAAATATCCAGTCACGCAGTTTATAGTTTACATCAGCATAACCAAGTTTTTTATCCTTTAAAAATTTAATTACTAAATCTATTCCATCCTTTTTATCAGTTCCATTAATAAATCCAGAATTTATATGTAGCCCGTCCCCCTCATAATAACCTAAACTCATATCACCTTCAAGAACTTGTATGATTTCTAAACCAAATTTTTTTGCAAATTCATAATCTCTTGAATCATGAGCAGGAACTGCCATTATTGCTCCTGTACCATAAGAACTTAATACATAATCAGCAATCCAAATTGGTATTTTCTTTTTATTGATAGGATTTATTGCATAAGCTCCTAAAAATGCTCCAGTTTTTTCTTTATTCAAATCCGTTCTATCTAAATCTGTTTTTGCTTTTGCAAAATCAATATATTTTAAAACTTCTTCTTTTTGAGAATCTGAAACTATTTTTAACACTAATGGATGCTCCGGAGAAAGCACACAATAAGTAGCCCCAAACAAAGTATCAGCTCTAGTTGTAAACACTTCGAAATTATAATCAGTACCAAAAACACCAAATGTAACTTTTGCACCCTCACTTTTTCCAATCCAGTTTCTTTGCATATCTTTAACTGAATCAGGCCAATCAAGTTCATCTAAGTCACTTAAAAGTCTTTCAGCATACTCAGTTATTTTTAAAACCCATTGTTTCATAGGTTTTTTAATAACCGGATGAAAGCCTCTTTCACTAACCATTTTACCGTCAACTATTAAAACTTCTTCATTTGCTAAAACTGTTCCTAAATTATTACACCAATTAACTTCAATGTTTTTAATTTCGGCTAAGCCTTTTTCATATAATTTAGTAAAAATCCATTGAGTCCATTTAAAGTATTTCGGATCACTTGTATTAATTTCTCTATCCCAATCATATGAAAACCCCAAGTTTTGAAGTTGTGTTTTAAATATTTGAATGTTTTTATTTGTAAAGTCACGGGGATCTTTTCCAGTTTCTAAAGCATATTGCTCTGCTGGCAAACCAAAAGCATCCCATCCCATGGGATGAAGGACATTAAACCCATTCATTCTTTTGTATCTTGAAACAATATCAGTTGCAGTGTATCCCTCAGGATGACCTACATGTAATCCCGCACCACTTGGATATGGGAACATATCTAAAGCATAATATTTAGGCATAGACAAATCATCTTTTGTTTTAAATACTTTATTTGTCTGCCAATAATTTTGCCATTTTTTTTCTATTTTTATATGATTATAACTCAATTTAAATTCACTCCTTTATAATATGTTCTTTTTGTTATCATTAATATAGTGATTAATTAAGTGATTTCCCATTCTGATAACAAAAATGACCGTAATCACTATTCCGATTATTCTGAATAACATTTCATTAAACAAAAATCCTATTGTATCAAAGAAAATATAAGGTGCCATTGCATAAATCGTTAATTTCCACATTTTACCAAATCCATAAATTTGATTTAATTCAGTTCTTCCAAAAAGTGTCATCAATACTGAGAATCCTAAAAGCATAAGCAAAGTATCAAAGACAACTAGCACAAGATTCATAACTAAAGAATAGGGACGAAATTGATTATACTCCAGTCGATAAACCTCAAAAACTTCATCCCAAAAAGCATTTTCTCCAGTTGTAGCGTTTGAAAAATCTATATTTGCTAGTCCAGGATAATCGCTATATGCAAATAATTCAAATTTTAAAGGCACTCCACTAGTGTATAAATATGCTTTATCCGGAGATAAAACCAAGTAATCAGCACTTCTAATGTTAGATAACTCAATACTAGTACTTTGACTTATAACTATTCTAAAAGTGCTTGTTGCTTCGTATTCAAAAACATCATCAAGTCCAAACCGATGCACCAATCTCCCATTCACTATTTTAAAAGGAATAGCAGGATCCCCATTAAAATTTTTTATTATCTGAATCTTTTCTGTTGAAGTCAAAGCAGGACTAAAACTTGTCGTTAAAGTTATAGGAATTGCTGCAACTAACAATAGTATAAAAACATAGATAATAGATATATAAATTTTGTCGTTAATATAGCTGATTAGTTCTCTTGGAGAACTAAGTCCACTAGCTATTCTTTTTATTATCCCCATATTTTTCTCCATAAAACATAATTATTTTAACACAATTTCGTTTTTTTTTCAACTGTTATATTATTTTAAAACCCTTCTTTCGAAGGGTTTTATTTTAATTGCTATTATCTATTATTAGATTACCATTACTATCAACATCATAAACATCTATAATCATAGCATTTAGGACATTATTATCTAATATTGAATAACAATATATTCTAACAGAACCTTTTGTATGGCCCGTAATCACACCATTATTAACACTCGCTACTTCTGGAGTATCACTTCCCCAAACAACTCCTTGATTAGCACTAATTGGATCAGTAACTATGGTCCAAATTACTGTTTGGTTTATTCCTACTTTATCAGCTCCATTTATCACAATCGACTCAGGAGTACTACCAGTTGAAGGCGAAACTGTAATAGTTATTTGACCTTTAACATTTGTATTTAGAGTTGATGTTGCAGTAATAATAACACTACCTACGCTAACCGCCGAAACTCTACCACTACTATTTACTGTTGCAATTGCATTATTGCTGCTTGACCAAGTAACCGAAGTTGAAGCATTGCTCGGAGTAAATGTAGGTACTAAATTTAATGTTTGATATACTTCTAAACTACTCCCACCACTAAGAGATATAGCAGTTGGTGCAACTGTGTTTCCACTTACAACTATATTATGAGTTTTTTTAACACTAGTATCTTGAGTTGAAGTAGCTGTAATTAATACCGATCCAGCCGACAAAGCTGTAACTATACCATTACTATTAATGCTAGCAACTGCACTATTACTGCTTGACCAACTAACCCCACCACTAGAAACACTTGCAACTAATGTACTTTGACCTCCCACTACCATAGTAGTAGGCCCCACTATGCTAATTGATATTCCTGAAGCGCCTGCTACAGAAACAGTAACAGTTATAACATCAAAAGGTTTAACTTCATCTGTTGTGTTATAAGTTGCCATAATATTAGCAACACCCGGAGAAACACCTAATAGCGCTCCAGTTGTTTGGTTAACAGTTGCAACACTCGGATTGCTTGTGCTCCATTTAACTCCGCCAGTTGTACCTGCAGGTTGTAAAACAAATTGTAAATTTTGAGTTTCCCCAACAGTCATTGTTTCAGAGCCGAATATTGTTACATTAACTCCGCCATCTGCTGCCGGCGTAGTAACTGATATTTCAACAGTTGTTGAAATAGTTGGAGTAATTTTTGATATTGCTGTTATAGTACTTTTACCAATTGAAACTCCTGTTACTAATCCAGTTGAAGAAACTGAAGCAACACTAGGGTTACTACTTAACCAATCAACTGCATTACTAGCCCCTGTTGGTATAGCTTGAATAGTTAGTTGTAATGTTTTATTCATTTCTAAACTTCTAGCATTCTTAATCGTAATACTCTCCAAAGTGTTAGAAACAATAGTTAAAGTAATGCTATCTTCAGCTTGAGAAAGTACATCAGTAGCCTTAATTATTACAGTTCCAGGAGCTATTCCTAAAACTTGACCTTGAGGACTAACAGTAGCTATCTGAGAATTCATCGATTCCCAAGAAATATTTCTTTGACTGCTAACTCCACTAACTCCTAAAGTTATTGTCCCCCCTACCAATAAGTCTGAGCTTGGTGCATTAGTTATACGCAAACTAGTTTCACTTTTACCACAACCAGTTATCCCAAATATAACCATAAGTATTAATACTAGTAGTATAGATCTTTTCATATTATACCTCTTCATTTTTATTACGATTTCATTATAGCATAAGTATATCCAAATCTAAAGTTTTTTTATTTGAATTTCAGTTAATTTTAATCTTTGGTAAAATATAAAACTCTCTTTGAAAGAGAGTTTAACATTTTAAACTTTTTTTATAGAATCAAATCCCACTTCAGTCGGTGTCAATCTACCGAAAACATCAATTAATATTTTAATAAGTTCTTTGTCTTCATCGATTTCTTCAACACGCCCAACTTGATTTTGAAATGGCCCAGAAGTAATTTGGACGCTATCACCAACATTAAGGTCAATTTTCTTTTCTTTTGTTACTCCACACATCTTTAAAATCGGATCAATTTCTTCTTGAGATAGTGGTACAGGCTTTGTTCCTTTTCCTGAAGAACCTAAAAATCCAGTTACCATAGGAGTATTTCTAATCATAAACCAAGTCTCATCAGTTACAATCATGTCTATAAAAACATAGCCAGGGAAAGGTTTAGTTATAATTTCTTTATACTCACCATTTTTCTTTTTTTCTAGTTTTTTTTCTTCTGGTACTAAAACGTTGAATACAAAATCATTCATATTCATTGATTCAATTCTTCTTTCAATATTTGCTTTTACAGCATTTTCACATCCAGAATATGATTGAACTACATACCATGATCTACCTATGTTAGGACTGCTCATACAGGAATCCCCATTTTAGAAGCTAACCATTTAAAAAATTCAACAACCTGAGTTAAACCTAAATCAACTAATAAGAAGAAAAGTGACATAGCTAATGAAAATAATAAAACTGTTACACTATTTTTAAGCAAAACTCCTTTTGAAGGCCAAGAAATTTTTCTAATTTCTCCAATAGAAGGTTTGTAAAAAGGCCAAACCGCTAACAATAAAGATACTGCTCCTAAAATAATTAAAATCCAAGCAAATACTTTTGGATAATCACCTATTAAAAATACATCATCCTTAATAACTAAGCCACTAGTACCTGTGTTTTCACCAACAATAATCAAAACTCCTAATACTATTGCTATTAAAGATAATACTAAAAGTATTAATCCTTCATACTTGTATTCTTTAGTAAGAATAGTTAAAATTTTATTTTCCTTATTTTCTTTTTTTTCGACAGCCATTTTATACACTCCTATTATTTGGATTCTTTATGCAATGTATGTTTATTGCATGTTTTACAAAATTTTTTAATCACCATTCTATCAGGTAAGTTTTCTTTACGACTAACTGTATAATTGCGAGATAGGCATTCCTCACAAATTAAAATAATTTTTCGTTTCATTATATCCACCTTCAAGCACACTAAATATTTTACCAAAATATACGAGTAATGTCAACGATAAGATACTTTATTTTATTACCTTAAGCTTTTCCCTAATTCTAACTGTGGCATTATAAATGCTTTTTTTAGAAGCATTTGTTAATTCCATTATATCTTTTGTTTTTTTGTATTTCAAAAACTTGTATTCATAGACTAGCATCTCAAAATCACTAAAATAAACATCATCTATATTTACACTATCTTTTACTTCTTCATCAAAGAATTTTGTTTCATCCGCAAGATAGTATAAATCTTCAACCAAACTGACATTATAGAAATATTCTTTCTCTTTCCTTAGTATTTCCATAAAACGCCATTGCAATAATTCATCAAAATATCTTGTAAAAGTCTTTTTATAATTTTCATCATATTTATTAATTGCTTTATTTAAGACCAATAATCCTTCTTGAATGAAATCATCAACTAATCTACTCTGTATTTTAAAAAGTTCAATTCTTTTTTTAATCAAATTTGTGTATTTTTCGAACATTATTTCCAATGCATGTTCATTATTTTCGGCAATCAAATATAACAATTCAAAATCGTTATATTTTTTCAAATTTACCTCCTGATATTTTTTGTTATTTCATAAGCTAAAATTCCAAACGACACCGAAGCGTTTAAAGATGTGGTATTTCCTATCAAAGGTATCTTGACTAAAAAATCACAGTTCTTTAATACAAGAGGAGAAATCCCTTTTCCTTCCGACCCAATTACCAAAAGAATTTTTCCTTCGTATTTAACTGATTGAAAGTCAACACTTTCTTCTTTATTTTCAGCTGCATACACCCAAAAACCATTTTCTTGCATCTTTTTAATTGCTGCAGTTAAATTAACAACCTCTATCACTTTTACATATTCAATTGCTCCAGTAGAAACCTTAGCCACGGTGCTATTTAATTTTACGCACCTATTTTTACCTACAATTATATGTTTAACCCCTAGAGCTTCACAGGTTCTTATGATAGCTCCAAAATTCTGAGGATCATTAATTTCATCAAGCATTACCCATACTTCGTTATCATTTATTTTATTTAGCTCTTGATCTAAATCATAATATTGATAAGGTTTTATTTCAGCAATCACACTTTGATGATTAACATCTTTATATTTTTTAAAAAACTCCTTATCAACATATTCAACTTTCACCTTATTTTGTTTTATTAAATCTAATATTTCAACTACATAAAAATCTTTCAATAGAAAAACCTTAATGACTCTATCAGCTTTTAACGCCTCTAAAACTGTATTCCTACCATAAATTATCTCACTCATTTTTTTCCTCAATAATTAAAATAGCCCTTTTAAGTAAATATTCTAATCTATCCTTTTCTTCTTTTAAATATAAATATCCAATTATAGCCTCAAATCCAGAACTATTTAAATATTCAGTTTGATCAATATTTTTTCTATGACTTTGGTATTTAAAATTTCTTCCTCTTTTAAAAATATTTTGTTCTTCTTCAGTCAATTCATCCCTAATGTTTTTTACAATTTTATCATGACCTTTAGCACTCAAATATTTAACACATAAATTATGCAAATTTTTAGAATTTGTAATATTTTTGTTTAATAAATATTCTCTTATATACAAATTAATATAAGCATCCCCAATAAATGCTAGATTAGCACCATTAAGCAAATCAACTATCATGTTAATATCCCTAAATCTACTAACTTTCTTCTATATTCATCTGCTTTTGAAAAGTCTTTATTATTTCTTGCTTGTTCCCAAAGTTTATAAATATTTTTTTCATCTTCAGTTAATGAGCATAAATCAACCATTATCCCTAAAACTGAAAGCAATTCTTTAAGTAAGGTAAGGACTTCTTTTAAATAGCCAGCTTCATTTTTATTCCTTAAAACGTTATTAGCTAATTTAACAACTTTAAAAATTGTTGTAATAGCATTGGCAGTGTTAAAGTCATTACTCATAGCCTCTATAAATTCTTTTTTTAGATTACTCAATTCAATATCTTTTATTTCAACATCTTCTACAAAAGAAGTCATTTCTATATTTCTATAAAGTGCTGTATATGCTCGTCTAATTTTTTCATAATCAGCAGTTGCTTGAGTTAGTAGTTCTTCTTTATAACTAAGCAATTGGCGATAAGGGGTGTTTAGAATAAGCAGTCTATAAGCTCCACAACCTATTTTATCCAGCAAATCATTGGCCCAAATAACATTCCCTAATGATTTACTCATCTTTTCTTTCCCAAAATCAATTCTACCATTATGCATCCAGTAATTAGCAATTGTATGATTATTTGCACATAAAGATTGAGCTATCTCATTTTCATGGTGTGGAAACTTCAAATCTGACCCTCCACCATGAATATCGATTTTCCCTTTAAAGATATCATTGATCATAACTACACATTCAGTATGCCAACCAGGTCTTCCCTTTCCCCAAGGTGAATCCCAATTTAAACCTTCTTCTGTTTTTTTCCATAACACAAAATCAATAG
>Ga0334885_1002187_pt1 | contig 20858 bp, 19 predicted proteins | sample GraSluR1_MG_8_FD_207233 | JGI IMG/M metagenome (GOLD analysis project Ga0334885, IMG submission 207233) | Sludge microbial communities from methane-producing bioreactor in Wageningen University, Netherlands - Granular Sludge_31_05-R1 | ecosystem: Engineered > Bioreactor > Anaerobic >...
GGACCGCGCCCAGCTGAAAACCCATGACGTTTCCTTCGAACTGCCTTCGACGGAGACAGAGCTGCCCATTCCTCCCGAAGAGGAGATCGTGAAGGTGAAGCGTTTCCCCCTCCGTCCCATGAGCGCTAAGGAAGCAACCATGCAGATGGATCTTCTGGGGCACGAATTCTTCCTCTTCAAGAATGCGGAATCAGGTTCCGTCAATGTCGTCTATAAACGCAAGGACGGCGGGTACGGTCTCCTGGAACCTTCGGAGTGATCCGATCCCGAAGAGGGTTGTCCGACACGGAGAGGACCCTGAACGGGTCCTCTTTTTCATAGGACGGAACGAACATGCATGAAGTGTCTCTCGCAGAATCAATAGTGAACGCCCTGATCCAAATGCAGGAAGAACGGCGATGGAAGTCCGTCGTGGAAGTCCGGCTCAGGATCGGTGTCCTGAGGCAGGTCTTTCCAGATATATTGTCTTTCGCATTCAGCACCGTCACCCGAGGCACCGCCCTTGAAGGAGCCCGCCTCGTCGTGGAGGATGTTCCTCTTTCCTTCCGGTGCAGAGACTGCGGAACGTCGTGGCAGGAGGAGACTGCCCTGTGCCCTGCCTGCGGCTCGATTCACCGGGATACGGTAGCGGGGATGGAACTGGATATTGAATCGGTGGAGGTTGAAGAACAGTCATGAGCAGGATCGTTACCCTTCAGCAGTCGATTATGGCCGAAGACGAAAAATTTGCCGCATCCATCAGGGAGGCGAACAGGAAAAGAGGGCTCCTCATGGTGAATATCATCGGCTCTCCCGGATGCGGGAAGACGACTCTTCTTGAGCGGACCGCGAAAGAATCCGGCCTCTCCTTTGCCGTAATCGAGGGTGACCTGGCGACGAACAGGGATGCGGAAAGACTGGACGTTCTCGGCATTCCCGTGGTGCAGGTGAATACCCGCGGAGGTTGCCACCTGGAGGCGAACGTGGTGGAGAAGGCCATGGAATCTCTTCCGCTGGACTCCCTTGACATCCTCTTTGTCGAAAACGTGGGAAACCTGGTGTGCCCCGCGGAATTCGACCTTGGAGAGGATTTCAAGGCAGCAATGCTGAGCACGCCGGAAGGGGCGGACAAGCCGCTCAAATACCCTTACCTTTTCAGTTCATCGAAGATCGTTCTTCTGACCAAGACAGACCTCCTTCCGTACCTCCCCTTCGACATGAAGATGTTCACAGACGATGTGAAGTCCCTCAATCCAGAGGCACCTGTTCTGCACCTCAACGGGCTTACCGGGGAAGGATTCGGGGGCTGGACGGACTTTCTGAAAGACAGGATCAAGGAGAAAACAGCGGATGCCCGATGAGAAAAAACTCCTGGAAAAACTGAATCCCCGGCAGAGGGAAGCGGTCGCTTACTGCGACGGCCCCCTTCTCGTCCTGGCGGGCGCCGGCAGCGGCAAGACAAGGGTCCTTGCCCACAAAATCGCCTATCTCGTGGCAAAGGGCCTTTCCAGACCCGAGGATATTCTTGCCGTGACGTTCACCAACAAGGCGGCCAACGAGATGAAGGAACGGGTCCGGGCGCTTCTCGGGGACACGGGACGGGAGATGCAGATCTGTACATTCCACTCCTTCGGCCTTCGCTTTCTTTTCCGGAACAGGGCCTTTCTCCCCTCAGTCGGCCTAAAGGAAGGCTTCGCCATTTTCGACAGGGGTGACAGCCGTTCCCTGGTCAAGGAAATCATGGAAGGACTGAACATCGACACGAAGCAGTTCGAGCCTTCGTCCATGCTCGACCGCATATCCACGGTAAAGAACGACTGCCTCCCGGCGGGGAGGAGTTCCCCCCTGCTCGAGGGCATCTACGGCGATGTCTTCACCGCCTATAACGAAGCACTGAGACGGCAGAACGCCGTCGACTTTGACGATCTGCTTCTGCTTCCTCTCCGTCTGCTGGATTCGGAACCGGATCTGCGGGAAAGGGAGCGGAACCGCCTTTCGTGGATCCTGGTGGACGAATACCAGGACGTCAACAGGCCCCAATATCTCACCCTCGGCAAGCTGGTGGGACCGAAGCGGAAAATAATGGTGGTGGGGGATCCGGACCAGTCGATTTACGGCTGGCGGGGAGCCGACATGACCATGATCCTCAACTTCGAACAGGATTTCCCTTCGTCAAAGGTCGTCATTCTTGACCAGAATTACCGCTCCTCCGGCACAATTCTCGGGGCGGCAAACGCCCTGATCGAAGGCAATTCAAAGAGGCGTAAAAAAGACCTGTGGACCGCCCGCAACATGGGGGAGAAAGTCTACACCCTCCTCGGGCAGACGGAGTACCAGGAGGCGGATTTCCTGATGTCGGAAATACGGAGGCTCCATGACAGGGAAGGATACAGCTACGGCGATATGGCCCTCCTGTACCGCATCAACGCCATGAGCCGGGTCTACGAACAGAAATTCCTCGAAAACCGGATCCCCTACCGGGTTGTTCGGGGAACAGCCTTCTACGACCGGAAGGAAGTAAAGGATATCCTCTCCTTCCTCAGGGCGGCGGTGAACCCCCTGGACAGGGTGTCCCTTACCCGAATCGCCAATGTCCCGGCAAGAGGGCTGGGAAAGAAGAGCCTGGAAAAGGTGTTCGCCTTTTTGGAATCCCTGCCGGCCCTTTCCGCCGGGGAGTACTGGAAGACCCTTGCGGAAGGGGTCAGGGCGGCGGAAGGAAAGGCAGGGACAGGGCTGAAAGACCTGGCACGGCACATGGTGAAGATCCTCTCCCTTTCCGACAGCCTGGCTGACATACTTACCTACATTCTCGACACCATGGGATACGAGGACATCCTCAGGAAGGATGATCCCGACGGGTGGGAAGAGAGGGTGGAAAACATCAGGGAACTCCGCTCCATAGTCCCCACGGGCGGCGACCTCTCCGAAATGCTCGCCGAGGCGGCCCTTTTCACGGACCTTGAAAAACTCGACCTGGACGACAAGAATGCGGTGAACCTCCTGACCCTCCATGCTGCGAAAGGGCTCGAATTTCCCGTGGTCTTTCTTGTGGGAATGGAGGAGGCCGTCTTTCCTCATTTCAAATGCCTGGAAGACAGGGAGAACATGGAAGAGGAGCGGCGGCTCTGCTACGTGGGCATGACCAGGGCCGAAGAAAGGCTCTACATGACCGGAGTCAGATCCCGAAGGCTCTTCGGCACCACATTTCGCAACGGCTTTTCCCGTTTTCTCTGGGAAATCCCCGACAAGTTCAAAACAGTGGACGACAGGGGCGAGGAGGAAAAACAGCATGCTGGCTTTGGGAGTAACAGGAGACGTTGGGGCTGGTAAATCCACGCTGACCCGTTTCTGGAAGGAAATGGGGGCATCCGTCCTGGATGCGGACGATATCGTCCGGAGCCTGTGGAAGCGCCCTCATGTCATCGGCGAGGCAGTCTCACGATGGGGCAGGGGAGTGGCGGATACCGGGGGGAACATCCTGCCGGGAGAAATAGCATCCCGGGCCTTCAGCTCCGCTGAAGATTACGCATGGCTCTGCGGGCTCCTTCACCCTCTCGTCCGGATTGAAATGGAACGTATGTCCGCCTCCCTGGAAGGCTGGGTGGTGGCCGAAATACCCCTTCTTTTCGAAGGCGGAGTGCCCCAGTGGATCGATGCTACGGTCTACCTTGCCGCACCTGAAGAAAAGAGAAGGGAACGAAACTCTTCAAGAGGATGGACTGCAGGCGAGATCATCAGGAGGGAATCCTTCCTTCTCCCTTCGGAAGAAAAAAAGCGGCGGGCGGATGTGGTGCTCGAAAATGCCGGCACCCTCGAGAACCTCAGGGAGACGGCGGAAAAGCATGCTCTCTTTTTCCGCCGCCTTGCAGGCCTTGTCCGGTGCACCGTGACCTTCCAGCGATACGATGATGCCCTTCTGTACAGGGATTTTCTCAGGAAGGAACGGCTCGGGACAGATTTTGACTGCCTCAGGGTCAGCTCCATGGATAAAAATGCCGAAGGTTGGCTCGTCTCGTTTATTTCTTTTGAACACCTTTTTGCCGGTCTTTCCCGCCCCCATGTAATGGACGGAGCCAGGGGACCCTACATGGCCGCCATACGGCGGATGCCCTATAAAAGGCGCATTGCCCTTTCGGAGGAACTTGCGCAGTGAAGGTCATCACCAGCCACATGGGCAACGATTTTGACTCGCTGGCAAGTATGGTGGCGGCCCAGAAGCTTTATCCCGGCGCCAGGCTCTGCCTGTCAGGTTCCGCAAGCCGCACGGTGAGGGAGTTCCTCAAAAAGCACGGCAGCAGGTGGTCCGTGGCGACTCCGAAGAAGATCAAGTTTGACGAGATCACCATGCTCGTCGTGGTGGACGCGAGGTCACGTTCGAGAATCGGCCCCTTTGCATCCCTTCTCGGGAAAAAGAACATCCCGGTTCACGTGTACGACCACCACCCCCCCTCCACCGACGATATCGACGCCGAGTTCATCGCCATCGAACCGGTGGGAGCGACCACAACTCTCCTCGTGGAAATTCTCCTCGAAAGGAGAATCCCCATCTCCTCCAGCGAGGCGACCCTCTTCGCCACCGGCATTTACGAGGACACCGGCGGCCTCACCTTCAGCGGCACAACCCCCCGGGACTTCGCGGCCGTTGCGAGGATGAAGGAACTCGGGGCCGACCTTACGAGCATACCAACGTTCATTGAAATGACCTTCTCCGCTCCGGAGAGGAAAATTCTCGACAGCCTCATTGAAAACAGCTGGATCAGGTTCATCAACGGCGCAAAAGCCGTTTTTTCCGCAGTCTCCTCCCCAGTATACGTGGACGGCCTTTCCCTGTTCGTCCACAGGCTGAGGGACTATTTCGACGCCGATATCGCCATCGCCGCGGTCCGGATGGATACCCGGACCTACCTGATCGGGCGGAGCCATGACGATGTCCTTGACATGGCGGCTTTCCTTTCACCCCTCGGAGGCGGCGGCCATCCCCAGGCGGCTTCGGTCACCGTTCACAACGCCAAGCCTCTTCTCCTCGCAAAGGAAATGGAGCTTCGTCTCGCCGACGCGGTTAAGCCTTCGCTGACGGCAGGCGACATCATGACCTCGCCCGTCATGGTGATACCGCCGGATTCCTCGGTGGATGACGCCTACAGGATCATGATACGGTACGGCCATTCCGCCCTCCCCGTGGTGAAGGGAAAGGCCATCCTCGGCCTCATCACGAGGAAAGATCTGGACAAGGCTCACCTTCACGGTTTCGGCAAGACCCTCATCAGGGAATTCATGACCGAGGGAATCATCAGCATTTCCAAAGAAGCCTCGGTGCACGAAGCCCACAGGCTTTTCGTCACCCACAGCATAGGCCGGCTGCCCGTCACCGAGGGAAACCGTATTGTCGGCATCATAACCCGCACCGACCTTGTGAAAGCCCTTTATCCCCTGTCTGTTCCGCGGGAAGAGAGAAGCGGCGCCCCGGAGCTTCCCTGGACCGAGGATGTTTCGTGGCTTCTTGAGAAAAGCCTCGCCCCGGAAGCTATCGGCCTTCTGAGAACCCTGGGGGAACGGGCGGAAAAACTGGGAATGAGGGCCTACATCGTCGGCGGCATCGTTCGGGATCTTTTTCTCGGGCGGGACAATCTGGACCTGGACATCGTGGTGGAGGGAGACGCTCCCCGATTTCTGAGAAGCTGGGAAAAGGACGGCCTCCGCGTATCGGTTCACGAACGGTACAAGACGGGAACAGTGGTATTCCCGGGAGGCAAGAAAGTCGATGTGGCCACAGCCCGGCGGGAGTTTTACGAGTTTCCCGTCGCCCAGCCGAAGGTGTTCACCGATTCCCTGAAGCATGACCTCTACCGGCGGGATTTTACCGTCAACGCCATGGCCGTCTCCATAAACCTGTCCACCTGGGGCATCCTCGTGGATTTTTTCGGCGGACGGAGGGATCTCGGCAAGAAAACCCTGAAGGTCCTCCACAACCTGAGTTTCGTGGAAGACCCCACCAGGGTCCTGAGAGGAATCCGCCTGGAGCAGCGGCTTGGCCTCTCCCTGGAGGACAACACCCTGAGGCTCCTGAGAAGCTGCGTGCGGGGAGGTCTTCTCGTACGGCTTTCGGGCTTCCGCCTCAGAAGCGAGCTTGAGCTGTCCTTCATGGAGCGTTTTCCCTACCCGGCGGCACACCGGATGGAAGAGCTGGGAGTATGGGAAGTGCTGTTCCCGGGGCTCCGTCTCGGCGAAACCGGAAGGAGAACCTTCAGACGCCTCGGTGCCTTTCTCGGCCGTATTTCAAGAGATTTTCCCGATTTCCGGGGCAGACAGTGGCTTGCCTTCTTTTCCGCTCTTCTCATGGAATCCCCGGAGAATATCAGGCTCGCCGCCGTTGACAGGCTGAACCTTCCCGAGTCGGAACGGGGCATCGTAATTAAGTGCCTTTCGGAACTGGGAACGGTGGAACATGAACTCGGAGGCCGCTCCGGGCCTTCGAATTCACGGATCTATGCCTTTCTCAGGGACGCTGATCCGGCAGTCTGTCTCTTCTGGAGCGCCGCTACCGGGAGATGGAGGGTACGGAGAAGGATTCTTCTGTACCTGACCAGGCTCCACCGAACATCTCCCGAGCTGAAAGGCAGGGACCTGATCGAGCTCGGATACGGGACAACGCCGAGAATAGGGGTTATCCTCGAAAAGCTGAAAATCCTCAAGCTTGACGGTATCCTTGAAAATCGGGATGATGAGGTTCATTACGTGCGGTATAATTTTCCCCTGTGATTTTTTGAAGGAGAGTGAAAAACAATGTTGCGTATGCCCGCGCTTGCGGACCTGCTGCTGAGTATTCCCGCCGTTCTCTGGGCCATAACGTTCCACGAGTTCTGCCACGGCTACATGGCGTACAGGCTGGGAGACCCCACCGCCGCCCGGATGGGCAGGCTGACCCTCAATCCCCTGCACCATTTCGACCCCATCGGAGCCCTCATGCTCCTTCTCTTCAGGTTCGGATGGGCAAAGCCGGTACCTGTTGACCCGAGGTATTTCAAGCATCCCCGGAGAGACATGTTCCTCGTCTCCATAGCGGGAGTGAGCGGGAACTTCCTCACGGCCTTCCTGTTCGGAATGCTCGCAAGGCTCTTTCCATACCCGTTCCTCGCTGTTCCGGCACTGAGACAGTTCATCTTCCTGATGATCGTCATCAATATCGGCCTCGCCGTCTTCAACCTCATCCCCATACCGCCTCTCGACGGCTCGAAGCTGCTGTACCCCATTTTGCCGCCGGCTCTCCTGGAGAAGTATTTCTGGCTTGAACGGTACGGGTTTTTCATCCTCATGATCCTGGTGGCTCTCGGTGTGGTCCAGGCCGTCATGGGGCCCGTGGTGATGTTTTTTCTCAGGCTCATCCTTCTGTAGGGAGTTCCGTCATGAAACTTCTTATCACCAATGACGACGGCGTTTTTGCCCCGGGCATCGTGGAACTGGCCTCGGCCCTCTGCCGGCTGGGGCACGAATGTGCCGTCACCGCTCCCGACCGGGAACGGAGCAGCGTCGGTCACTCCATCACGCTGACCCGGCCTCTCCGGCTGTGGAAAGCCGCCCCGGGACCCTATCCTCCGGAATGCCCCGTTTTCGCCTGCGACGGCACTCCGTCCGACTGTGTCGTTCTTGGGATAGAGGAGGTCATGGCGGAACCCGACCTGGTGGTCTCCGGCATCAACAGGGGACCGAACCTGGGCGATGACCTGACCTATTCGGGAACGGTATCCGCAGCCATGGAAGGGGTCATTCTCGGACTGGGGGCCATCGCCTTCTCCCTGGACTGTCATGAAAGCGATCAGGATCAGCATTATGAAACCGCCTCTTCGGTTGCGGGGGCCCTGATCGGATTCATCAGCTCCAACCCTCTTCCCCGGGGAGTCCTTCTGAACGTGAATGTTCCCAATGTTCCCCTGTCCCTGCTCAGGGGAGTCAGGGTCACCCGGAAAGGCGTCCGGCTGTACGAGGGAAAAGTAACCCGCTTTACCGATCCAGGGGGAAGAACCTACTACTGGGTGGCGGGTCGCCCCGAGGACCAGCTCGAAGAGGGGAGCGACGTCTGGGCGGCCGCAAACGGATACGTTTCGGTGACTCCCGTGCATATGGACATGACCCATTTCCCTTCCATCGAAACGCTCACCGCCGACGGTGCTGAAAAAATAAACTTCAAGTAACTGAATTCATTTTACTTGACATTTGTTTATTCCTCTGTATAATCTTCTTCGTCGGCGTTTTGAAAGGCGATGACGGGGAAGAGTACTCCTTTGCGGGCAACAGAGAGGAAGAGCCGCGGCTGAAAGCTTTTCCGGCTCCGGCAGGGAGGAAGAGGGCCCCTGAGCCTGTTTCGAAGAAAGGCTTCCGGCCAAGTAGAAACAGACACCGGGCGCATTGCGCGCAAGGCAGGGTGGCAGTCGGGCAAACGCCCGCCCTTACCGGGGCGGGTTTTTATTTTTAGAGTATCCTGGAGGGATTTTCATGTCGAAAAAGGGCAAAGTGGTTCTGGCGTACAGCGGTGGTCTTGATACGTCCGTGGCCGTCATGTGGCTCACGGAACAGGGGTACGACGTGGTCACCATGACCGCCGACGTGGGCCAGCAGGCGGTTGACCTCGAGGCGGCGAAAAACAAGGCGCTGCGAAGCGGAGCGGTGAAAGCCTATGTTCTCGACCTCAAGAAGGTCTTCGTGGACAAATTCGTATGGCCCTCCCTGAAGGCAAACGGCATGTACCAGAGCACCTACCCCCTGAACTCGGCCCTTTCGCGGCCTCTCATCGCTGAGGTCATGGCGGAGATCGCGAAGAAGGAAGGAGCAGTTGCCGTTGCTCACGGCTGCACCGGAAAAGGCCAGGACCAGGTCCGTATCGAGGTCTGCACCAATGCGCTCAATCCCGCGCTGCAGGTGCTTGCCCCCGTCCGGGACTGGCACTTCACCCGCGAGGCGGAGATGGAGTACGCCCAGGCCCACGGCATTCCCGTGCTGGCAACGGCTGCCTCTCCCTACAGCATTGACGACAATATCTGGGGCAGGTCCATCGAATGCGGCATTCTCGAGGATCCCTGGAATGAGCCTCCTTCGGACGCTTACACCCTGACCGTCGATCCGTGGGATGCCCCCGATGAACCGGAATACGTTGAGATAGCCTTCAACAAGGGGGTACCCGCAGCCCTTGACGGCGTGAAGATGGACGGTCCGACCCTCATCGAAACGCTGAACGCCAGGGCAGGACGGCACGGAGTCGGAAGGATCGATATGGTTGAAGACCGGCTTGTCGGATTCAAGAGCAGGGAAGTCTACGAATGTCCGGCGGCCATTACCCTGATCAACGCACACCGGGCTCTTGAGACCCTGACTCTTGACAAAAAAGTCATTGCGGCCAAAAAAGAGCTTGAGGTAAAGTTCAGCGAACTGACCTATGAAGGGTACTGGTTCTCACCCCTGAAGGACGCCATCAACTCCTTTATCGAAACGACCCAGGAGTATGTGTCCGGCCTCGTGAAAGTCAGGCTCTACAAGGGAGAAGCGGTAGTGAGGGGCATGAAGTCTCTGGATTCCATCTACAGCCACACCCTTGCCACCTACTCGGAGGGAGACGCTTTCGACCACAGCGCCGCCGTGGGCTTCATCAAGATATGGGGACTTCCCATCAAGACATGGAGGCAGGTGCACGAGTCCAAGGAAGCCATCGAGATTTCCGCCCAGTAACGGTTTAAAAATAGTCATGAAGACCGGGGCCTCCCAGGGAGACCCCGGTCTTTTGCAGCCCAAACAGACGTTTCGTCAGGAAAAGACGTCTTCAGGCGGGCAGGGGAGACCACCGAGATCTTTCCTTACCGAGCGGACCCCTTCCTTTTCCTTTTCAGACCATTCTCCGAGCCTGGCCGCGATATCCTCCCTGTGAAGGCCCAGTATCCTTACAGCGAAAAGGGCGGCGTTCTTTACCCCGTCGATTCCCACCGATGCGACGGGAACGCCGGGTGGCATCTGGGCCACAGCAAGGAGGGCGTCAATTCCTCCTACGGACCCCGCATTCACCGGAATTCCGATCACGGGAAGAGTAGTATGGGCTGCGACAACCCCGGGAAGGGCGGCGGAAAGCCCCGCTGCCGCCACCAGGACCCGTATGCCCCGTTCTCTCGCTCTGGAGGCGTAGCGCGCCACATCTTCCGGGGTCCTGTGGGCCGACGCAACGGAAATTTCCCACGTCACGCCGAAGTAGGAAAAAACGTCCTCGACCTTCTTCACCAGTGCCAGGTCGGATTTCGATCCGAGCAGGATGCCGATTTCGGGTGTTGATCTCTCGTCACTCATCTTCAATTCCTCCCTCGAAGAAATGCCTTTCGCCCGATGTCCTTTCTGAAATGGATGTTCTCGAAACAGATTTCTGAAGCTCCTTCGTAGGCCTTTGCGATGGCTTCCTCCAGAGTGTTTCCCAGTCCTACGGCGCTGAGAACCCTGCCTCCGGAGGTGATGAGGCGTCCTTCCGGATCCAGGGCGGTACCCCCGTGAAAAACAACAAAATTCTGCATTTTCGCCGCTTCGTCCAGCCCTGATATTATTTTTCCTTTTTCGAATGGACCGGGATATCCTCCCGAAGCCAGAACCACGTCGGCAGCCCAGCGAAGGGGCTCACGGTACGAAAAATCGCTCAGCCTTCCCTCGCAGCAGGCGATGATCATCTCCCCGAAATCTCCTTCAAGAAGAGGAAGCACAACCTGGGCTTCGGGGTCTCCGAACCGGACGTTGTACTCGATGACCCTGGGCATTCCGTCCGGACCTATCATCAATCCCGCGTAGAGAATGCCGCAGTACGGTACGCCTTCCGCCTTCAGGCCAAGGAATGTGGGCTCGAGAATCATCTTTTGAATCCTGTCGAGCAGGGATTTGCCGGCCCAGGGTACGGGGGCGTAGGCACCCATTCCGCCGGTGTTCGGCCCGGCATCGCCGTCAAAAACCCTTTTGTGATCCTGGCTTGGGGGAAGCATCCTCCAGGTCCGCCCGTCGGTGACGGCGAGGACGGTCAGTTCTTCTCCCTCCAGGGCGTCTTCCACGATGACCTTCCTGCCCGATTCCCCAAGGATGCCCTCTTCGATCATTCTCCGGGCGGCCTGTATCGCTTCTTCCATGGAAGAGGCGACAACCACGCCCTTGCCCGCGGCAAGTCCGTCGGCTTTGACGATAAAGGGAGCCCGGCGTTTTTCAAGGGCTGCCAGTACTTCCTCCATGGTGGAGCATAGATCCCACGGTGCCGTGGGGATGCCGTGCCTCTCCAGAAATTTCTTTGCGTGGAGCTTGCTGCCTTCCAGCATGGCTCCGGCCTTTCCGGGACCGAATACGGAAAGGCCCTCATTCCGGAGGTCATCCGCCAGACCGGCCACAAGAGGAACTTCCGGGCCGATGACCACGAGGCTGATGGAATGAGCCCGCAGAACGGGGAGAAGCTCCCCGGCGGTCAGACCGGTTGAAGGGTGAAGAACAGCGAGAGGTGCCATGCCGGCATTTCCGGGTGCCGCATGAACGGTTCCCACAGCCCCTGATTTCGAAAGGGCCCACACTATGGCGTGTTCCCTGGCCCCGCTGCCGATAACCAGGACGTTTGTCATAGCCCTTTGCCCCCTCAATGGCGGAATGTGCGCCATCCGCTGATGAACATGGAAATGCCGAGCTTTTCGGCGGATGAGAAGACTTCGCTGTCCCGTACTGATCCGCCGGGCTGGATGATCGCCTCGATGCCTGCGTCCGCAGCCGCCTCGACACCGTCGGAGAAGGGGAAGAAGGCATCGGAGCCCAGTACGGCTCCCCGTGCCTTTTCTCCCGCCTGCCTCACGGCAAAGTCAACTGCGTGCAGCCTGCTGCAGAAACCTCTTCCTATACCCACCGCTTCCCGGTTCTTCACGATGGAGATGGCGTTGCTCTTGGAAAGGGCGGCCACTTTCCACGCAAAGAGAAGGTCTTCCCAGAGGTCAGGCCGCGGCTTTCCTATCCATTCGCCCTTATCGGGAAGGGGAGGAAGGCTGTCCTGCTGGACCAGGAGGCCGCTCCAGGTTCCGGTGAACTGCAGGGGCGATACCCTGCCGCCTTTCCATCGGAGCACCCTGAGGGAGGGCTTCTTCTCCCTGAGGATTTCCACCGTTTGATCGTCATAATCAGGGGCGACGAGCACCTCGGTGAACCGGTCAGCTATGGAGAGCACCGTTTCCATGTCCACTTTTTTCGATATACCCACCACTCCTCCGAAAGCCGAAACAGGATCGCATCCCACCGCCTTCTCGTAGGCTTCCCGCGGAGAGGAACCGCAGGCCATGCCGCAGGGGGTTGTGTGTTTGATCACCAGGGCTCCGCAGCAGTCCTGGAGGAGGGCGCATCCTCTCATGGCGCAGTCGGTGTCGAGGATATTGTTGTAGGATAGGGGCTTGCCGGAGATCTGTTCCCACGGCAGGTCAGCCAGGGAGGGCAGGTAAAGGGACGCTTCCTGGTGGGGGTTTTCACCGTACCGGAGATCCTGCTTCTTCACAAAGGCAAGGGGCATTTTGTCAGGAAGACAAGAGGGAGTGCTGCCGGTCGCCTCCGCAAGTCCGTCGACGATGGCGGCATCGTAGGCAGAGGTTGAGCGGAAGGCCTTTACTGCCAGCATCTGCCTGGTTTCCTGGGAAACATCTCCTTCGGACCGGAGTTCGGCCACGATGCTGCCGTAATCGGCGGGGTCCGTCAACACGACGACCTGCCGGTAGTTTTTGGCGGCGGCTCTCAAAAGGGAAACTCCCCCGATATCAATGTTCTCAAGAAGCTCGTCCAGCTCGGGATCACGGCGGGCTGTCTCTTCGAAGGGGTAGAGGTTGCAGACGATCATGTCGAGCAGGGGAATGCCGAACTGTTCCGTCTCCTTCATGTCTTCCTCAACGTCCCTCCGGGCGAGAATTCCTCCGAAGACGAGGGGGTGGAGGGTTTTCACCCTGCCTCCGAGAATATGGGGGTACCCGGTGACGTCGGAGACTTCTGTGACGGCCAGACCGGCTTTCCTGAGATGATCGGCCGTTCCGGAACTTGAAAGCAGTTCCCAGCCCAGGGAGACAAGTCCTTCCGCGAACGGGACGATTCCCGTCTTGTCGAAAACGGAGAGAAGCGCTTTTTTGCCTTTCATTGTTTCAGCTCCTTTCAGATACGGTGACTCCGGAAAAAAGTGCCGCGAGGGTTTTCCAGTAGAGTCCGTGCTCCGCCCTGTGGATTCGCTTCTCCAGGGATTCTGGTGTATCGGAGGGTCGGACGGGAACTGCCTTCTGGGCCAGAATGGGGCCGGAATCGATGCCTTCGTCCACCAGGTGGACCGTTACTCCGGTAATTTTGACCCCGTACTTCCATGCATCCCCTATGCCGTCCCGGCCTGGAAAAGAGGGAAGAAGAGAGGGGTGGATATTCACGATACGGCCTCTGTGGGCGGCAACGAATTCTGGAGAGAGAATGCGCATGAAGCCGGCGAGGACAATCCACTCAACTTTATTCAGGGAGCAGAGGCGGACAAGCTGCCGTTCCGCCCCTGATCTGCCTTCCTTTTCGTAATCGAGAATTTCCGCCCGGTACCCGAATTTTCTTGCAACATCAAGTCCGGCAGCACCGGGGTTGTCGCTCGCAACAAACTTTAGGCGGGCTTTCAGCCTGTTTCCAGCCACCGCCCGGGCGATGGCCGCCATGTTCGTCCCCCGTCCGGAGATGAGGACGGCAAAGGATGTCATGCCGAGACCCCGCCGATGACATACCCCTTTTCTCCCAGACCTTCAAGAAGGGAGAGAAACTCCGGGAGATTCTCTTTCCTGACGATGAATGCAAAACCGATGCCCAGATTGAAGACTTTGCGCATTTCGCTCTCGTCGATTCCCCGGTCCCGGAGAAGGGTGAAAATGGGAGGACGGGGCCAGGCACCGTAATGTATTGACAGGGAAAGGTTTTCGGGGACGACCCGGCGGATGTTGTCATAGAGCCCCCCGCCGGTGATGTGGGCCATGCCCCCCACCAGCCCGGAGCGCGCGGCCTCGAGGGCGACGGAGACATACAGCCTGGTTGGAACAAGGAGGCTCTCGCCGAGTGTTTTTCCCTCCAGCACTTCCGGCGTGTCGGAAAGACCACAAGGGTTTTCGGAAGAGAAAAGGGCCTTCCGGACGAGGGAAAACCCGTTGCTGTGCACTCCTGAACTCGAAATGCCGACGACGGCGTCGCCGGTGGCGATCCTGCTTCCGTCGATTATTTCCTCTTCCCGGAGCATGCCGACGGAAAACCCCGCAAGATCCAGCCCGTCTTCGTTGTAGGTACCCGGCATTTCCGCTGTCTCCCCGCCGAGGAGGGCGCATCCGCTCTCCCGGCAGGCCCGGGCCGCGCTTTCCACGATAGGGGCGAGAATCCCGGGATTCAGCCTTCCGCAGGCGATGTAGTCGAGGAAGAAGAGAGGCCGGGCGCCGCACGTGACAAGATCGTTCACGTTCATGGCCACCAGGTCCTGGCCGATCCCGTCGAACTTTCCCGCTGCCTTGGCCACTTCGATTTTCGTTCCCACGCCGTCGCAGCACCCCGCGAGGACGAGCCCGCCGGGAATTCTGTACAGCCCGCTGAAGCCGCCTATACCACCCAGCACGTTCGGATCGGCCGGCATGGACCGGACGATATTCCTGATGCTCCCTACCCATTGGTCCGCAAGAGGGATGTCCACTCCCGCGTCCCTATAGTTCAGGTTCATGATCTTCTCCTCCCTCCATGTACTGGCCGGAAAAGCAGGCCGTGCAGACCTCGCCGCAGGGAAGGCCGATCGCCTCGATGAGGTCCTCCTCGGTGATGTAGGAGAGGGAATCCGCGCCCACCTCCCGTTCGAGCTGCCGGAGGTTCATCCGGGCCGCGGCAAGTTCCACCCTCGTCGGCGTATCGATGCCGTAATAGCACGGGAACCGGACCGGCGGAGAGGAAATCCTGACATGGACCTGATTTGCGCCGCATGCCTTTATCATGGATATCATCCTCTGGCATGTGGTTCCGCGGACGATGGAGTCGTCCACCACGACAACGTTCTTCCCCGACAGTACCTCCGTTATGGGGTTGAGTTTGATTCTCACGCCGAGTTCCCTGACCCGCTGGGTCGGTTCGATGAAGGTCCTGCCGACGTACCTGTTCCTCACTACGGTCTGTTCGTATGGAGTGGCGCTTTTTTCGGCGTAGCCCAGGGCTGCGATGGTGCCGCTGTCCGGCATCCCCGTGGCGAGGTGGGCTTCGGGGCAGGGGGCCCGGTCGGCAAGTTTCCTTCCCAGCTCTTTCCTGACTTCGTAGACCGAGCGCCCGCTGATGACGCTGTCGGGCCTGGCAAAATAGACGAATTCAAAGGCACATCCGTACCGGCGTTTTACTTCCACCGGAATGGGGATTGAATCCATGCCCTTCCGGCCGAAGATGACCACCTCTCCTGGCTGCACTTCCCGGACCACCGATGCGCCTACAAGGTTCAGGGCACAGGTTTCCGAGGAGACGTAAAAAACGTCATCCCGCTGTCCGATGACAAGCGGCCGGAATCCCCAGGGATCCCTGGCGGCCACAAGGTCCTGGCCCACAACCATGGCGAGGGAGTAGGCTCCCCTCAGTCTGGTGAGAGAATCCAGCAGTGCGTCCAGGGATTCCTTGTGGGGCTGGTGGGCCATGAGGTGAAGGATGACTTCCGTATCGGTGGCAGAATGGAAGATGGCCCCCCTGTTTTCAAGGAAAAGTTTGATTCCCCCCGCATTGGTCAGGTTTCCGTTGTGAGCCACGGCAAGGGAAGTTTTCGAGGTGCTCGCCGTGAGCGGCTGGGCATTCGCCAGTTCAGATCCCCCTGCGGTTGAATACCGGACGTGGCCGATGGCACAGGATGTCTCCACGGCTGCAAGTTCCGCCTGGTTCAGGGCCAGGTGGACCAGACCGGCTCCCTTGATGGAGGAAATCCGGCCCTGGGAATTGACCCATGCCACTCCCGCAGCCTCCTGCCCTCTATGCTGGAGAGCGTAGAGGCCAAGGTAAACATCCTCCAGGACCTTTTTGCCCATGGGGGAGTAGGCGCCGAAAATACCGCACATTCAGTTATTCCTCCATATTTCCTGTATTCGGGAAACCGCCAGGCTGAAAGCACCCCCGACGGAAAGGACGTCACCGCCGGCACGCCCCAGTTCAAGGCAGGGATATCCGCTCCAGATCGCTTTGAAGAGAGGCACTCTGGACATGGGAACGGAATACAGTGCCCGGGCTCCTCCCTCGCCGAAGAGAACCACGTCTTTTCTTGTGGGGATCCCCAGGGCGATCCGGGCCCCGCAGCCGCTTTCCGCCGAGTCCTTCGCCAGGGCCGCGGCAAGTCCTCCTCCGGCAAGAGCCCGTCCGCTGTGTGCCGCTTTTTTCCGGGCCGTTCTGAGGGCCCTCTCAGAAAAGTCCTTCTCGGCCTCACCGGAGAATTCAAGAGGCCGCCCTGCCTCCGGCCTCCCGAGAGACCGGATGTACAGGCTGCCCGCGAGGGATGGGTTGCAGGGGCCCACAAGAAAGAGGAGGTCCCCTTCTTCCCAGGCGCCGCAGGGAAGGAAATCTTCGGGGGAAGGAATGAGTCCCACCGTTCCCACCACGGGAGTGGGCAGAATGGCTCCCGATTTCGTTTCGTTGTAGAGGCTGACGTTCCCTGAGACCACGGGGCAGCCGAGGGCTCCGCACGCTGCCGCCATTCCCTCGATGCATTCTTCCAGGGCCCAGTACTGTCCGGGAACCTCGGGGGACGGGAAATTGAGGCAGTCCGTCAGCCCGAGGGGCTCGGCGCCGGCAACCGAAAGAGCCCGTACGGTCCGCGCGACCGTTTCCGCTCCTCCCCTGAACGGGTCGAGACAGCATTTCCAGGGATCCGCATCGAAAACCAGGCCAATGAGAGATTCTCTTCCCTTGATTCTGAGGACGCTCACCGGATGTCCCGGCCCGCTGACCGTATTGAGCTGCACCATGGAGTCGTACTGTTCGAAAATCCAGCGTTTGGGGGTCATGGACGGGTTTCCGAGAAGGGAAAGCATCGCGGCATTCCAGTCTCCCGGAGCGGGAAGTCCGTCAAGGTCGAAATCCCATCTTGTTTCAAAATCGGCGGGCTTTTCCGACGGCCAGTGAATGGGGGGACACCCGTCCCCTATGAGCGTGGCGGGAAGGGAGGCGACTTTTTCTCCATGGAAGAAAATGGAGTAGTCATCCCCCTCCTCTGTTTCACCGATGACCGCGCAGTCAAGTTCCCATTTCCGCGCGACCGAGGAGACTTCTTCCATGTGCTCCGGGGCGACGATGAGCAGCATTCTTTCCTGGGATTCGGAGAGGGCGATCTCCCATGGCTCCATGTCCGCAGCCCGAAGAGGCACCCTGTCGAAGTGGAGTTTCATGCCGACACCGCTCTTCGCCGCCACCTCGCTCGAGGATGATGTGATTCCGGCGGCACCCATATCCTGCATGCTGACAATGAGGTTTTTCTCCTTCAGTTCAAGACATGCCTCGATAAGCATTTTTTCAGCGAAGGGGTCGCCGATCTGTATGGAAGGCCTGCTTTCCTTCGCGTCCTCCGAAAGTTCCACCGATGCGAAAGCGGCGCCGGCGATGCCGTCACGGCCCGTTTTGGAGCCGAGAAGAACCACGAGCTGCCCCGGTCGGGCAGTCTGGGAACTGACGATCTTGTCCAGCTCAACGAGGCCGATGCAGAAGGCGTTGAGAAGGGGATTTTCGTTGTAGCATGGGTCGTAAACTGTTTTTCCTCCGACGGTGGGGACACCCACGGCATTCCCGTAGTCTCCCACCCCCTTCACGATTCCCGCAGACAGATGACCGGTTCTGGGATGTTCAGGGTCTCCGAAGAAGAGTCCGTCCATGGAGGCCACAGGCCTGGCCCCAAGGGCGAGAATATCCCGTATGATGCCTCCGACCCCGGTGGCCGCTCCCTGGTAGGGCGCCACCGCTGACGGGTGGTTGTGGCTTTCCGCCTTGAACGCCGCTCCCAGACCGTCCCCGAGGTCGACAATTCCGGCGTTTTCACCTGGTCCGAGGACGACCTTCGGCCCCCTTGTGGGAAAATGCTTCAAAAGGTGTTTCGTGGACTTGTAGCTGCAGTGCTCAGACCACATTACACCGAGGATCCTGAGTTCGCATTCATTGGGCTCCCTTCCGAGGGCGGCTTCGGCGGCGGCGAATTCTTCTTTCCTGATGCCGTATTTAGAGAAGTCCATGGCGCCTGCCTCCTTTCTCAAGGAAAGAAGCGACGGACCGCCAGAAAAGCCGGCCGTCCTCTCCTCCGAGAATGGCCTCGCTCGCCCGTTCCGGGTGGGGCATAAGGCCGAGAATATTACCCTGGGGATTGACAATGCCCGCGATGCTGTTCACGGATCCGTTGGGATTCCACTCATCCCCCCCGACACCGCCGGGGGAAACATAGCGGAACACGGCTCCGCCCCTGTTTTCAAGGTCGTTGAGCTCATCCGCCGGCAAGAAGAAAAGCCCGTCCCCGTGAGCGATGGGAAACTGAACCACCTGCCCTTTTTCGAAAAGGCCCGTAAAGGGAGTATCCGTGTTTTCCACAGACAAAAAGCAGGGCCTGCAGATAAATGAAAGGGTCTTGTTGGGCAGCAGGACTCCAGGAAGAAGGCTGGATTCGGTCAGTATCTGAAACCCGTTGCAGATGCCCAGAACAAGCCCCCCCTGCCCGGCATGCTCCTTTACAGCCCCCATGATAGGGGAACGGGCCGCCATGGCGCCGCTTCTCAGGTAATCCCCATAGGAAAACCCCCCCGGCAGAATGACGAGACCGGTTCCTTCAGGGAGCTGCTCTTCCCTGTGCCAGACGGCGTTCACTTCACAGCCGACGGTGTCCCGTACTGCGTGAATGACGTCCTGGTCACAGTTGCTCCCCGGAAAAATGACAACGGCGGTCTTCACCTACTCTCCCTCCACTTCGATGCTGTACTGTTCGATTATGGGATTGACCAGGAGATCGTCGCACATTTTTTCCGCTTCTTTCCTGGCGCCGGCTGCCGAATCTGCTTCGATCCAGAGCTGGATGTACTTCCCGACTTTTACGGAACCCAGGGAATCATGACCGAGGGAAACAAGAGAATTGGCCACCGCTTTCCCCTGGATGTCGAGAACGCCGTCCTTGAGCTGCACGAATACATGGACGTGGCGGAGCATCACAGGGCCTCCGCAGAGGATATCCGTCTCCAGATTTCTTCGTAGGCTCCGAGAACGTCTCCCAGGTCTTTCCGGAAACGGTCCTTGTCCAGGCGGTTTTTGGTGTCCCTGTCCCAGAAACGGCAGGTATCGGGGGATATTTCGTCAGCGAGAAGAAGGCGGCCTTCCATGTCTGTTCCGAACTCGAGCTTGAAGTCCACCAGGATGATTCCGAGGGCGAGGAAGTATTCTGAGAGAAGAGAATTGACCTTGAGGGTAATTTCCTTTATTTTAGTTAACTGCTCCGGGGTCGACCATCCGAAAAGAAGTGCATGATCCTCTGTTATGATAGGGTCTCCCAGGGCGTCGTCCTTCAGGTAGAACTCAACCAGGGGGCGGGGGAGCACCTTGCCTTCCTCAACTCCGAGGCGTTTGCAGAGGGTTCCGGTGGTGATGTTCCTCACAACGACTTCGATGGGGATGATGGAGACCTTTTTTACAAGCTGCTGGAGATCGTCGATCCTGCTGATAAAATGGGTGGGAACGCCCTTTTTCCCCAGGTACTCGAACAGGACGGAGCTGATGAGGTTGTTGAGCCTTCCCTTGCCTTCGATGGTGTCTTTTTTCAGGGCGTTGAAGGCCGTAAGGGAATTTTTATATTCCACGACGTACACGGAAGGATCGTCAGTGGTCCAGACTTTTTTCGCTTTTCCTTCATACAGAAACTCTTTTTTTTCCATGGGGGCACCTCCGGCAGAGTAGTGTGCTCACATTATTTACTAGATCGTAAAAAATGTCAATAAAAAGGAGAGCCTCGGAAAATGAAGGCCTTGGAAGGGGTTCCCGTAACGGCTATAGTCCTCGCCGGCGGTTATGGCCGCCGGATGGGGGGAGAAAAACTGTTCCTCGAGGTCAACTCGACGCCCCTCGTCCTGAAGGTGCTCAGGAAAGTATCCCGTTTTTCGGGAGAAATCCTCCTTTCAGTGGCGCCGAGACAAACACCGTATGTTTCCGGCATGCTCTCGGGTATAATCTCTCAGTACGGCCTGCGCCTCGTGGAAGACAGGCATGAAGGGGACGGCCCCCTTGCCGGCATCCTGGAGGGATTGAAGCAGGCTTCCCTGGGGTGGTCCTTCGTCTGCGGGTGTGATATGCCATGGATCTCGGAGCCCGTGGTCAGAACCCTGTGGCGGCGCGGTGAAGAAGACGCCGACGTGATCGTGCCGAGAATCGGCGGATATTTCGAACCTCTCCACGCTTTTTACGGCAGGGGATGCATACCCGCCATCGAAAGAGCGGTTCGCTCGGGAGAACGGAAGATCACGTCGTTTTATGACTTGGTGAAGGTGTCCGCAGTTGATGATGAGCATTTCTCCCACCTTCCGGGATATAAAAAATCTTTCGGCAATCTGAACAGCAGAAATGATCTCCTGGATCCGGGAAACGCTCACCTCTTTGATTAACGGAGATTCAGGCACTTCGGGAAGGAGAACACCATGGAACAGCAGTACATACGCAACTTCTGCATCATCGCCCACATAGACCACGGCAAGTCCACCCTCGCCGACCGCCTTCTTGAGAGTACAAGCACCATCGGCCTGAGGGATATGAAGCAGCAGATCCTCGATTCTCTCGACCTGGAACGGGAAAGGGGCATAACCATCAAGCTCGTTCCCGTGAAGATGAACTACACG
>Ga0334885_1002194_pt1 | contig 20816 bp, 18 predicted proteins | sample GraSluR1_MG_8_FD_207233 | JGI IMG/M metagenome (GOLD analysis project Ga0334885, IMG submission 207233) | Sludge microbial communities from methane-producing bioreactor in Wageningen University, Netherlands - Granular Sludge_31_05-R1 | ecosystem: Engineered > Bioreactor > Anaerobic >...
GCTTCAAGAACTGAATGGGGATCGCCTTCTAAGATGCTCCGATCCATAAACGCTCCTGGATCACCTTCATCAGCATTGCAAATAATATACTTCGGAGTAGCCTGGCTTTTTTTGGTAAATTCCCACTTTAATCCGGTTGGGAAGCCAGCTCCTCCTCGTCCGCGAAGCCCAGATTTTTTAACCATTTCGATAACTTCCTCGGGCTTCATCGACGATAAAACTTTCCCTAAAGCAAGATACCCATCTCGAGCAATGTATTCTTGGATATTCAGAGGGTTGATAAAACCACAATTCCGTAAGGCTATCTTAACCTGCTTTTGGAAAAAATCAATTTCTTCAATAAACTTCTTTCGCTCATCTTCGGGTCCTTGGAAAAGAAGCCGGTTGACCACTCTTCCTTTTAAAAGGTGTTCTTCGACAATTTCCTGAGCATCTTCGGGAACTAACTTTTGGTAAAAAACTCCTTCTGGATAGATGATCGCCAATGGACCCATATTACAAGGCCCAACACACCCGGTTTCTACTAACCGGACTTCATTTTCTAATCCATTTTTCTGAATTTCACGGATAAGTGCGTCTTTGACCAGCAATGCACCTGATGAAACACATGCTGCTCCAGCACATAGCAATATCTGGCTTCTTTCCATCTCAGCCATAATGTTTATCCTCCTATTAAGTTCTATCGTTCAGTATGTACGACCCATTCTCCAATGATTTGACCGTTTACCACATGGGAAGAAATGATTTGTCGCGCTTTGTCCGGTGATAAATCGCCATAATATACCTTTTCTCCGCCTTTTTCTACACTAATTAAGGGCTCCCTGTCACAGAGACCAATGCATCCGGCTTGGGTTATAATGACATTTTTTAGATTCCTTTTGGAAACTTCATCAAGAAGAGAAGACATCACTTGACGAGCACCGGCTGCTATACCACAAGTCCCCATACAAACGACGATCTTTATATCAGCAGTTCCTTCTCGAAGTAAGGTGTTTTTTTGAGCTTCCTCTTTTATTCTTTTTAAATCTTCAATACTGGTAATTTTCATCCCCCTACACTCCTTCCTGAATTTGGTTTTCATGATATTGTATCCACTCTTTAATTCCCTGAAGAACTGGAAAAATATCTTGTGGTTCTTGAAGACCTAACTCTTGAAACATTTTTTTGGTATTAAATGACCAGCGACAATTATCCTTAACATGTTCAAACTCGATTTCAACTTCTGGATGAGAGGCAAAGAGCACCAAAAGAGTTTCGGGGAGATCGCCGAGAGGTGGAAGATCGATGTGGCTCTTTTGAAAGGTAGCTTGAATCATTGTCCCTTCCCCAGGTTGGGAAACAATATCAAGTTTACCACCACACATCGAAGCCAGTTGTTCTAAAAGAGGAATACCCATGCCCACCTTCTTGTTTTGGCCTGTAAAAAAAGGATCTCTTACTCGAGCGAGGACCTCTTTATCCATACCTTTACCGTTATCTTGAATAGTGAGAATGTATTGATTTGAGCAACTATTTTCAACAAGAGAAACATATATTTTGCTTGCATTAGCTCGTATGGAATTTTCCATAATGTCAAGGATATGCAAGGCTAACTCTTTCATTATTGATAGTTTTTAAGAATGTTGGTTATATGAGAGGGATTGACACGTTTATGGACATCGCTGTCGATACGAACTACAGGAGCCAAACCACAAGCCCCTGCACATCTCATGACTTCCAAAGAATAAAGTCCATCTTCAGTGACCTCTCCAACGTCTATAGAAAGTTCCTTTTGAAGTTGAGTAAGAATTTCCTGACCTCCCCGAACGTAACAAGCAGTTCCAAGACAAACCTGGATAACGTGCTTTCCCCGAGGTTTCATAGAGAAAAAATGATAAAACGTCACTACTCCATACACTTCACTTAAAGATATATCAAGCACTTTTGCTACTGTTCTTAAAACTGGGGGAGGAAGATATCCAATAAGATTTTGGGCAGCATGGAGTGCCTGGATAAGCATGCCAGGTTTTCCCTGATAATCACTTAAGACATGCTCCAGTTCACTTAACTGCTCCGGAGATATTTCTAACACATTTGCTTTTTCTGGTACTTCAGTTTGGGCCACGTGTTACCCTCCTTCGTATGGTATTCTGAAACATTCGAGCAATATTATAATTCTTTTATTTAATTTTATCAAATAACCAAATCAAACTTTTGTTCCATAAAACCAGGAACCACTCAGGAACCAAATACCGTCCTCATCTTGATCCTGTATCTTTAAAATCCAGTTGTAAGAGTTACAATTTATCGCACCTGGTTAAAGTAGCGGCCGGCATGCCATGGCATGTCGAATCCTTTCTATCATCGCTATCTAGTGATGCTATGCAGCATGAGGGTCGATCCTGAAAATACCATCAAATGAATTCCGCCATTGAGGGGGGAGCTTGGGAGATGTGCCTTTAATCCGTCATCCTTGATCCTCGTTTTCTTGCCCTGATATTGTGAAGTGGTTTGAGGGGTTATTCTGTAAAAATCAATCGAGTTTGATGAGTCAAACCCTTAAAAAAGATTTTAAAAATTGAACGGGCGCAATTCAATGCGTCCGTTCACCAGAAAATTGAATTTGTTGATCAGGACCCATTTTTATCTGTATGGTTTGTCCAGGTTGGAAAGTGCAGCGGATTAATTCGCTGGCTAATGGACTTTCTATTTTTCTTTGGATCAATCGTCTCAGTGGACGCGCACCAAAATCAGGGTCATATCCATTTTGGGCTAAAAAGTCTTTAACTTTGTTATCAAGAACAATGTTCAAGCCTTGTTCCTGAAGTCGTTTTTCCAGATGAGACATCATTAGATCGACAATTTGATGAATTTGGTCTTTCGATAAAGGTCTGAACACGATGATTTCATCAACACGATTAACAAATTCTGGTTTGAAATGTCTTTCAACTTCCGCCAGAACTGCTTGCTTCGCCTTTTCAAATTCTCCCAACTGGTCACTGGGAAGATTTCGGAACGCCTGGCTGCCTAAATTTGAAGTCATAATAATTACTGTATTGCGAAAATCGACCGTTCTCCCTTGTCCATCAGTTAATCGCCCGTCATCTAAAATTTGCAATAAGATGTTAAAAACATCAGGGTGGGCTTTCTCTATTTCATCAAGGAGAATAACCTGATAAGGACGCCTTCTCACGATCTCAGTCAGCTGACCGCCCTCTTCATATCCTATATAGCCAGGAGGTGCTCCAATTAAACGGGATACGGTATGTTTTTCCATATATTCTGACATATCAATCCTTAGCAAGGCTTCATCGCTTCCAAACATAAATTCCGCCAATGCTTTTGCCAATTCAGTTTTCCCAACACCAGTAGGCCCAAGAAAGAGGAAAGAGCCAATTGGTCTTCTTCCTTCGGTTATGCCCGCTCGGGATCGTCGAATTGCCTCAGCAACCGCATGAATTGCTTCATCCTGTCCAACTACTCGCCGATGAAGTTCATCTTCCATGCGAAGCAATCTTTCCCTTTCCTTTTCCATGAGTTGAGTCGTGGGTATTCCAGTCCAAGAAGAAACGACCTCAGCGATATCGGAAGCTGAAACCACTTCGCTCATTTGCTGCGCTTGAAGCCACTTATCTCGTGTTTCTTGATAGCGAAGACGAAGCGCTTCGGCTTGGTCTCTTAAGGCAGCAGCTTTTTCATATTCTTGAGCCTGAACAGCTGCCATTCCTTCTTGAGCCATTTTTTGCAGCTCAAGTTCCATTTCCTTTATTTCCGGTGGAACACTTTGGATATCAATGCGTTTTTTACTGGCGGCTTCGTCTATTAAATCAATCGCTTTATCAGGAAGAAAGCGATCGCTTATAAATTTCGCCGACAACTCGGCTGCGGCGTCTAGAGCGTCATCTCCTATTTTAACTTTGTGGTAGGCTTCATATTTATCCCTCAGTCCTTGAAGAATTTTCTTGGTTTCTTCAATACTGGGCTCACCAACAAAAACCGGTTGAAAACGCCTCTCTAAAGCTGCATCTTTCTCTATATATTTTCGATATTCGTCAAGAGTAGTTGCACCTATGGTCTGCAGCTCCCCTCGCGCTAACAATGGTTTCAAGATGTTCGCGGCGTCAATGGCTCCTTCGGCTGCTCCTGCACCCACAACAGTGTGGAGTTCATCAATGAATAGAATTATTTTCCCTTCCGATTTTTGAACTTCTTCTAAAACAGCCTTTAAACGTTCTTCAAATTCTCCTCGGAATTTTGCACCTGCCAGGAGAGAACCCATATCAAGAATAACTACTCGTTTCCCCTTTAAGCTTTCTGGAACATTCCCTTGGATAATTTTTTGGGCTAATCCTTCTACGATAGCGGTTTTTCCAACTCCAGGATCCCCAATAAGAACTGGATTATTTTTCGTCCGTCGGCTTAATATTTGAATAACTCTATTCACTTCGTTATCCCGCCCTATCACTGGGTCTAACTTGCCATCTTGAGCATATTGAGTTAAATCCCTTCCATATTTTTCTAATGCCATATAACGTCCCTCCGCATAAGGATCGTCTACTTTTCTTTTGCCTCGAATTTCTTGTAGAGCTCGGTATATTTTTTCAACATCAACATTATAATTTTTTAAAATCTTGTTGCTCAAACCACTTTCCTCTTTTGCCACGGCAATTAAAAGATGCTCTACGCCAACATAGGAATCTTTTAATCTCTTAGCTTCCTCAATTGCTCCGTCTATAACCGATTTTGCTCGTGGTGTTATATAGATCTGTGCTTCACTACTTGATTGAAAATACACCGAAGATCTTTTCTCTAAAGAGGTTTCCAACTCATTTTGGATAGCTTCCGGAGAAACCTGGCAGCGTTCTAATATTTGGCCAGTAATTCCTTCCGGCTGTTTAACTAATGCTAAAAGAATATGTTCGACATCCAGCTGATTGTGATGATACTCCAATAAGATATTTTGTGCCAAATTTATGACTTCTCTGGCTTTCTCGGTAAAGTGTTCAAAGTTCATAACAAAATTTCACCCCCTTTAGAAACTCTCATTTCTAAATCTTTAATTCGATTTTTCATTTTTTTTCTTTCTTTTTCCCATTGATTTTGAATTATTTCTATTTGCTCGGTTAAATGAAGGATGATTTCAACTCCAGCTAAATTGACTCCCATGTCCTGAGTTAGAGCTTTAATCTGTCTCACTCTTTCAACATCTCGATGGGAATACAACCGGATATTTCCACGACTTCGATTTGGTTTAAGTATTCCCATTTTTTCATAGTATCGGAGAGTCTGAGGATGTAAGTTGGTCATTTGAGCAACCACACCGATTACGAGATATTCATCCTTATGGTTATTTTTTGTCATCTTTTATACATCCTCCTTTAAATCCTTTAAGCTCCTCTATATAAACAGATGAGATCGTGGATTTTCTTTTCTCATTGCTGATAAGTCTTGAAATAATCTCTTTTCTTTTTCATCAAGATGGGTAGGTAAAACAACTCGAATTTTAACTAATTGATCACCCATTAATCCAGTTTTTCTATCTTTAATCCCCAGTCCTCGAAGCCGTAAGATCACACCATTTTGGGTTTCAGGAGGGATTTTCATCTTTACCCTTCCTTTAATGGTCGGTACCTCAACTTCAGTTCCTAATAGAGTTTCGTATAAAGTTAATGGGAGGTCGAGATGAATATCGTTCTTTTCTCTCCTAAAAAAGGGATGGGATTGGATTTTAACTACTAAATATAAATCGCGACCATTGAGTACTCCAGGCACTCTCAATTTTCCACCATCTTGAATCCCGGCAGGAATACTGATATCAACCGTCTTTTTTCTTTTGACGATCCCCCGGCCATTACAAGTAGAACAATTCTGATTCTGACCCCCACATTGAGGACAAGATTCTTCGAATTCCAAATGAAAATTCTTCCGAGTTCCTAAAATGCTTTCCATAAAGCTAATTTCTATCGGATGGGAGGAAGATTCTGCTACATGCTCTTGAGGATATCCATTCATCCAATCATTTCTTTTGGTAGAACGAAAACGAGTCGAATGAGTTCGAGCACTGGAACCTCCAAATAAATCACCAAAAAATGTTCGGAAAAAGTCGCTGAAATCTGTCCCTTCAAAGTTGGAAGAATAGGTCTGCTGGTATGAGGTTCCACCTGATCCATATTTGTTATAATAGTCTTTCCAAAATTGCTCAGTATCTCTTTGACCATAGCTATTCCAAGCTGATCCCAGTTCATCGTATCTTTTTCGCTTTTTTGGATCGCCCAAGACTTCATAGGCTTCGTTTATTTCTTTGAAGCGCTTTTCTGCATCTTTGTTTCCGGGATTGAGGTCGGGATGATACTTGCGAGCCAATCGACGATAGGTTTTTTTTATTTCTTTATCATCAGCATTTCTATTTAAACCTAATATTTGGTAGTAATCTTTAAATTCCATGGAGTTTCATCCCCCTTACCGGAAATACTTTTTTGAAATTATTTAACACAAAGAAGGGATGGTTTTAACCATCCCTTCTTTTCTAAGCAACTCATTCTCTCAACATAACCGATTCATTCATGTTATTCAGTTTGAATGGATACCTTTCTGGGTTTTAATTCCATCGGTTTTGGTAGGTGTATTTCTAAAACCCCATCTCGATAAGAAGCTGATATTTTTTCGGTTTCAACGGGCAAATTGAGTTGAAAAGTTCTTGAAAAAGGACCTATGACTCTTTCTCTGCGCAAGTATTTTCTCTGGTTAGACTGGTCGAGCTTCTTTTTGCCCTTAAGGGTAAGTTGGTCGCCATTAATTGTGATATCAACCTCTTTTTGACTCACCCCTGGCAGATCTACCCAGAGAATAATTTCATTCTCATCTTCGGTTATATCCACCACCGGAACCCAAGCTTCATTTGGTGATGGTTGTCTCTCTCGTTGAACCAAACTGTCATCAAACAGCCGATTTATCCGATCCTGCAAAAGAGTTAAATCAGCAAAGGGATCAAAACGATTCACAATAATCACCATTCCTTTCTTTGATGTTGTTTGACTTTGACATTTAAAAGTATAAGACTTGATAAAATGATTGTCAAGGGTACAAAGGAAAAAATTTAAATGCGGGATGAAAAATTTGGTTTATAAGCCCAGTTGAGGTGATATTTTTTGCATTGCGTGCAAGGCAATCAACAAAAAATCATTCAGGTTTAACTGTAGATCATTACAAGTTTGGATTTGGTTACGGTCGGCGCCTCGAGCAAAACTCTTTTCTTTGAAGCGGTTAAATAGAAAATCAAGATCCAATCCACTAAGAGTCCGATTGGGATGTATCAGAGCACAGGCAACGATAAATCCACTAACCGGGTCCACCGCGTATAATGCTTTTTCTAAAACACTATTCGGAACCTGGCCAGTTGCAGGATTGTGGGAGCGTAATGCAGCAATAACGTTATCCGAAAGACCAGCTTCACTTAATATCCGTGCGCCTTCTATACCATGGGATTCGGGGCAATCCTTAGTGATTTCATAATCTATATCGTGCAATAACCCAACCAAGGCCCACTCTTCAGGGTCTTGGTTGTAACCAGGTGCTAGATCCTTCATAATTGCTTCACAGGCTAAGCAATGTTTTAACAGATTCTGATTCTTTAAATATTTTTTAAGCAGCGCTAAGGCATCGTTTCGATTCATCAATTATTTTCTCAGCTGACTCATTGGGTTAATTGCAGTTCCTTTTTGGCGAATTTCAAAATGGCAATGATTCCCGGTAGCATTGCCCGTTGCACCTACTCGTGCTATCGGATCGTTTTGATTGACTCTCTGACCTCTGGTTACTAAGTTGACACTGTTATGAGCATAGACAGTTTGATCACCATTGGCATGAGTAATGATTACCATTCGTCCATAATTTCCTCTGGTACCGGAAAAAGTAACTACTCCACTCTGGGCAGCTCGAATAATCGTTCCTGATGGAGCACAAATATCAATGCCGTTATGCATTCGCCCTCCGCGCATGCCAAAGGGTGAACTAACTCGTCCCATAACCGGCCAGATATATCCTCTTTGTGATTCGCCGTAACCATCAGAAACATAGGTTGGAATGCGGATCTGCTGACCTATTCTCAATCGGCTTTGCTGATTTAATCCATTAACATTCATCAATAAATCCAAAGATACTCGATAACGTCGGGCTATGGACCAGAGACTATCACCCGATTGTATCTGATAGTTTTGGTATTTGTTCGAGGTGTCTCCAGGAGAAGGTCTTTTTTCACTTGACGAAACCCAGATTTTTTGATTAATCTGTAACCGGTCAGCACTCTTCAAATTATTGACTTTCATCAAAGTATTAACACTCACTCCGTGCTTCCGGGAAATATTCCATAGGGTGTCCCCTGAAACGACTGTATAATAAAATCCTTCTTCCCCTGCGGTTTGGTTTTTCTGACCATTTTGAGCGACCAAAACCTGAGGCGCTTCATTATGCTGGGTTGGAATCTTCAATTTCATACCAACTTGGAGAATCGAATCCTCAGAAAGATTATTCGCAGTCATAATGGTTTTAATGCTAACTCCAAAAACCCTGGAGATGGTCCACAAAGAATCACCTTTCTTAATTTCATAGGATTGAATAACTGTGGTTGCCGCTTGGTTCTTCGTAGATTGGGTTGTTCCTTGATGATTTTGTGATCCAGAGATTATGATCTTTTGGCCAATCCTTAATATCGAGCTCTCGGTAAGATTGTTGTCTTTAAAAATTTTTTCCTGAGAAACACCATATTTCTTAGCAATTGACCAGATATTATCTCCGGCGCATACTGTGTGAGTAGTGGTTTCTTGGCTGCTTTCTTCCTGACTTTTATCAATTAAAATTTTTTGTCCTATTTTTAATATTGAATTTTTATTCAAGGCATTCATTTCCATTAAGCTTTCTAAGGAAACTTGATAATGTCTTGAAATACTCCATAAGTTATCTCCGGCTTGAACAGTGTGATATGTGGATGCCAAACCCTCTAGGGAAATCGCCATAAGAAACAGACCAATTAAAAAGATACCAAAAAACGACTTCACTAGAGTGGGTGATGATTTCTCATTCCACATTTTTTCACCTCTCCAAAGTCAGATTAAAAGAATATTCACCAAAGGAAAATTCACGAGTAAAAACATTTTGGAGTGAATTTTCATATAAAATTTCATAAGCTAAAGTTTCATCTTGTATAAACTGCTCATTCTCTTGAATGAGAATCCTGGCTATTTGATTGGTCCCATCATTCACTCCAATTCGGATTCGATCCTCAACTTCAAACCCAGCTTCTTTTCTTAATAACTGAATTTGATGAACTAAATCTCGAAGATATCCTTCTCTCAAGAGAAAATCATTTAATTGAGTATCAAGAACGACTGCATACCCCTCCATGCTTTCCACCGAAACCGAACCACTCGCTTTCAATAGGATATCAACTTCTTGTCGTTCAATCAACACTTTTTCTCCAGAAACGAAAATAAATAAATGCCCTTCTTCCAAAAGCTGAAGAGCAGTTTGTCGATCAACCTGAGACAGAGCGCGTGCAACCTCCTTTACCTTAGAACCATGTTTAGGGCCTAAAACCGAAAAACGAGGTTTTAAAATTAGTTCTATTCCTTCAGGAAGCGTCGCTGTCCACTGTGCTTCTTTGACATTTAACTCTTCCTGGATAATATCTTCAAATCGTATTGCTCCTTCTCGCTCTTTTTGATTCGGAATCACCAAAATCGCCTTAGACAAAGGCTGTCTAATTTTGATATTCACTTTATTCCGAACCGAACGTCCCAATATGGTAATTTTTCGAGCAACTTCCATAAAAAGAAGTAAATCGGAATCGACCCGTAAGGAATTAGATGATGGATAATCTTCAAGGTGGACGCTCTCTTTTCGATGACTATTATTTTTATTTAAACTATCATAAACCATTTCTGCAACAAAAGGGATAAAGGGAGCGACCGCTTTCGCCAATTCAGACAATATTTCATATAGGGTATAATAGGCAGCTCGTTTGTCATCGTCCCATTCAGATTTCCAAAATCTCCTTCGAGATCGGCGAATATACCAATTGCTTAAATCTTCAATTACAAAATTTTCAATCGCCTTAGCGGCTCGTGATACTTCGTAATCATCCAGCCAATCCCGAACTTGTTGAACCATGGTTTCAAAACGAGAAATTATCCATCGGTCGAGTACATTACGGTTCTTGAATTCAGTGACAACATCTGCTTTCGGTTCAAAACCATCAGCGTTAGCGTAAAGAACAAAGAAATGAAAAACATTCCAGAAAGTCGTAAAAAATTTACTATAAACTTCTCCAAGCGTTTGTTTGCCAAATCGTTTTGGCACCCATGGTGGTGATACAGAAAAAACGTACCAGCGAAGGACATCGGCGCCATAGGAAGATACCAACTCCCAAGGGCTAACCACATTCCCGATATGTTTACTCATTTTCTGCCCCTTTTCATCCAGTCCCAGTTCGGTTACTAAACAATTTTTAAAAGCTGGGCTTTGGAAAAGGATGCTGGCTAAAACATGGAGACTATAAAACCAACCCCGGGTCTGATCGATAGCTTCACAAATAAAATCAGCTGGAAAAAGACTGGAAAAACGCTCCTGATTTTCAAAAGGATAGTGATTTTGGGCAACAAACATCGCTCCCGAGTCAAACCAGCAATCAAGAACCTCTGGAGTTCTTCTCATCTCTCCTCCACACTGAAAACAGGTTAAAGTTATGGCATCGACATACGGCCGATGAAGTTCAATTTGATCTATTTGCTGATTCGCACGCTGGTTAAGTTCTTGTCTTGATCCTATAGCTTCTTGATAACCGCAGCTTTCACATTTCCAAATATTAAGAGGAGTACCCCAATATCGTTCCCGGCTTAAAGCCCAATCCACTACGTTCTCCAAGAAATTTCCAAACCTACCGCTTTGAATGTGTTCTGGATGCCAATGAACTTTAAGGTTATTTTCTAACAAAGTATTTTTAACCGCTGTAGAACGAATGAACCAACTTCCTTTGGCATAATACAGGAGTGGGGTATCGCAACGCCAACAAAAGGGATAGGTATGGCGATGGGTTTCTTGTCGATACAACTGGCCAGTTGATTGAAGATATTTTATAATTAAAGGATCAGCGTCTTTTACCCAAAGACCCTGCCAGAGTGGTACGCTTTCATCATAAGTCCCATCAGCTTTAACCGGATGGAGCACAGGAAGGTCATGGATTTGCGCCAACCTCATATCGTCTTCTCCAAAAGCTGGTGCTATGTGAACAATTCCAGTTCCTTCTTCGGTTGAAACGAAGTCTCCGTGATATACTTTATACCCTTTTTTTGCCGTTAAAAAGGCCATAAGAGGATGATAGGACATGCCAATTAGTTCTTTCCCCTTCATTTCTTTAATCAGGGTATATTCTTCAGGTTGAAACAGTACTTCCAAACGTTCACGATTGAGGATGAAATGCCTGCCGGTCTCATTTTCTTGAATTTCCACATAATTGAGGTCTTGGCCAACTGCCAATGCAACATTTGCTACCAATGTCCAGGGGGTGGTTGTCCAAACCAAGAAAAATGTATTCTCTCGATTCTGGACTTGAAAAAGAAGATAAACTGACGGATCGACTACATCTTGATAGCCCTGAGCTACCTCATGACTGGAAAGAGAAGTTCCACATCGTGAACAATAGGGTAAAACCTTATATCCTTGATAGAGAAGATTTTGATTAAAGAGCTGTTTGAGAATCCACCAAAGACTTTCAATATAATCATTATCGCAAGTCACATAGGGATGGTCCATGTCCATCCAAATCCCCATTCGTTCGGTGATCTTTTCCCATTCTTTTATATATTTCCAAATACTTTCCTGGCATTTCTGGTTAAAACGATCAATCCCATAATTTTCTATATCCTGCTTCCCAGAAAACCCCAGCATTTTTTCCACTTCCAGTTCGACAGGAAGTCCGTGGGTATCCCAACCAGCTTTACGAGGGACATAATATCCGCACATGGTTTTATAGCGGGGGATCAAATCTTTCATGCTCCTGCCAATAATATGGCCGGCATGAGGGTACCCGTTGGTGGTTGGCGGTCCTTCATAAAAAATAAAACGTTGGTTCCCTTCTCTATGTTGATAGCTTTTCTGGAATATCTTTTTCTCCCGCCAAAATTCAAGTATCTTTTCTTCGCGAAAACTTAACTCGGAGACTTTTCCTAATGATTCAAACATGTTGTCACCTGCCTGCAGTGATAAGCTGGAAAGATAGTTCGAAAGAACCTTTTTTTTATCTCTATCCGAGAAATACTTAAACAATATAACCGAATTCAGGATTTTTTGCAATTTATTAGGGTTTATAGCTGTCTCTAAAAATGACTCATTTTTTTCTGGATGGGATTCACCGTGGTAAAGTTTCTTAGGAGAAATCCCATCCTTTGCTTTTATTGCTCGGCTTGCGGATTGGATGTTTCTGGATTGGTTTCAGTTGTTGGAGCTTCGGTCACTTCATCTTCGGGAAGGTTTTCCTCGAGAATGGCAATTTCCGATTTATTTTTCATATCTTCGATCATTTTTTCAAATGATTCTTGTTGAACTTTGGGAAGCAGTTTGGAACGGATTTCTTCTTTTACTTCAGCAAGGTCTTTCAGCCGAGGTTGCATATGATCTTCGACTAAGAAAATATGAATGCCATAGTCGGTTTCGATTGATTCGCTCACATTGCCTGGAGCGAGATCAAATAAAATCTTTTCCATCTCCGGATCAAGATCGCCCTTACGAATCATTCCCATCTCTCCACCCGTCTGGGCATCAGGAGATTGAGACTTTTCTTGAGCAACTTGTTCAAAAGGTTTTCCTTCTTTAAGCTCCTTTTGAACTGCATCGGCTTCTTCCATCGAATTCACCATGATATGTCTGGCTTTCACTTGTTCCGCCTCAGTGTAAAGAGTCGGATTCGATGAATATTCTTTTTCGATTTCTTCATCAGAAACCACAGCCTTATCAATTACTTCTCGAGTCACAAATTCTTGAATCATGATCTGTTGGGCTACGTTTTCAATCTTTTTCTTCACATCTGGATCATCAGCCAAACCAAGTTTCTTCGCTTCTTGGACTAAAAGAACTTGACGAATCCATTGCTCTAATAAATCTCTAAATCCTCCTGGAAACTGGACTCGATAATTTTCCGGCATAGTATCCCATACTTCTTTAAGCTCTGCTAAATAAACCGGCTCTCCGTTTACTTCAGCTATGACGACTTGTTCGGTTGCAACCGGCGTTTCGGCATTCTGTGCTTCTTCTACGACACCTTCAGTATTCAAATTATCTTGAGCCATACTTTGGATCGAAAACAAAAAAATACCAATCATAAAAATAATACTGACTATAAAAACTGAATATTTCCCTTTCATCATATATCTCCTTTCGAATCTAATTCATCTTTTTGATCTTCAAATGCTTCAAAACTAAAAGAATCTTCAACGTCCACTGAATTTTTCATATTCCCCCTTTCTTCAGTCAAACTCAACAACAAAGAAAATTTTTCTTCCATTTTTTTTAAATTTTCATTATTTTTATGTATCATCAACGAAATACTTTTCAAACGTTCATTCACAACCCAAAACAATACCAGTCCATACAAAATGAGAATGATGATTAAGAGTCCAAGGATCAAAGGACTAACCTCCCTCCAAGATTTCTTTTTTACGCTATCCCATAATTACTGATCCACTTTTCAGCTCAGTAATTTTCCCAAAACGATTGGTGGAGACATTAATACCAATTAAACAATTTCGAGGAATTACTGAATGAGGAGGAATCTGCGAATTCTTACCAACCAAATTAACACCCCAACTCAGGATATCCGGTCGAAGTCGGTTGGGAGTGTAATCATTTCCTGCTCCTATAATCGAACTCTGCCCCACAATAACATTTTTATCCAATATACTTCTCTCCACCACTGAACCAGCTTTAATTATTGAATCATTAAAAATTATCGAATCGTAAATTTTTACATCTTTTTCAATCACTGCCCCAGGAAAAACAACCGAATGGACCACCTCACCATGGATAACTGTTCCCTCGCCAATTATTGATGACTGGACTAAAGCTCCCTTTCCAATCTTGGCCGGAGGATTTTGTGGTCGATTGGTATAAATAACCCAATTCGGATCATACAAGTTAAAACAGGGAAGTGGATCTAATAAATGCATATTCGCTTCCCAATAGGCCTTAATTGTTCCGGTATCAAACCAACAACCATCATAGAAGAAAGCTTGGGTTTTAATTGAATTTAAATTTTCAATAATTACATTCCTAACTAAATCGTATTTCGATTCTTGAACATTTTTTTGTAAACACTCATTTAAAAACTCTAAACGAAAAATATAAATTCCCATGAAAGCAATATTGGTTTTTGGTTGTGATGGTTTTTCTTCAAAACCAAAAACTCGGTTCCCATCATCAACTTCCAAAATACCAAATCGTGTCCGATCTTCAGTTTTTACCCGTGTCACCACCAAGGTAACGTCGGCATTATTATCCAAGTGATAATCCATAAGAGAATTATAATCCATCATATAAGCATGATCTCCGGAAAGCACCAAGAGATGATCCAATCTTTTTCTATTAATAATATTCAAATTCTGATAAATAGCATCTCCGGTCCCACGATACCAGCCTCCAACGGTTTTTCCCAAATAAGGCTGAAGGAGTTCTATCCCGCCTTTTTTTCGGTCCATGTCCCAGGGGCGCCCAACTCCAATATGCTCTATTAACGAACGCGGTTGGTACTGAGTTAAAATACCAACATCATAAATGCCAGAGTTGACACAATTACTCAAGGGAAAATCAATCAATCGATAAAAACCTCCGAAGGGAACAGCTGATTTGGCTCTTTCTATTGACAAAACACTCAAGTGATTCCCTTTCCCACCAGCTAAAATGAGCGCAAATCGAATCGACATCTGGCTCACCTCCTATGCATGACCATTAAACCATTATGGATCTGTGACCATTTGCTGAGAATTTTTATCATCAAACAGCTGCACCCTCAATTTCAGTTGTGGGGCATTAGATCTTATCGGGTATATTTTTTCTGAGAACTTCCGCTGCATCTTCAGGAATTACTGGATTAATATAAAACCCGGTTCCCCATTCAAACCCAGCAACCTTCGTTATAGTGGGTAGCATTTCCATGTGCCAATGATAGCTTTCCAGGTATGATTTTTCTCCCTTTCGTTCAAAAGGAGTGGTATGAAGAATTAAATTGTAGGGAGAATCATTCAGTGACTTTTTCATGGATACCAGGAGTTTTTTCAATATTTCTGATAAATAACTTAATTCTTGATCTTCAGTTTTCATAAAATGAGATACGTGTTTTTTGGGTAATATCCATATTTCATAAGGAAATCGAGGGGCATAGGGAACAAACGCTAAAAAATGATCGTTTTCGACAATCATCCTTTGATTATTATTTTGGTGGTATTGCACGATATCACAAAAAATGCAACGATTTTTTTCTTGATAATATTTATCAGCACCAAGAAGCTCTTCTTTTACCCTTTTAGGAATCACTGGGATAGCAATAAGCTGAGAGTGAGCATGTTGAATCGAAGCCCCCGCTGAAGCTCCTTGATTTTTGAAGATTATACAATAACGAAAACGATGGTCTTTTTCCAAGTTGCGCATTCTTTCCCGATAAACATACATAACTTCAGTAATATGATCCACCGAAAGATCTCCGAGTTCTAAATAATGGTCAGGAGTTTCAATTATCACTTCGTGTGCTCCGGAACCGCTGAGAGATTCGCAAATTCCATCTACACAATGGGCAAAGGGTTCTTCTATTCGCAAAGCTGGAAATTTATTAGGAACTACCCGAACTGTCCAACCCGGTTGATTTTTTTCAGTATGATTACCTCGAATGGAAAAAACCTCTTTCGGAGTGTGTGTTTCCATCCCTTCACAAAAAACACAAGGACCAGGCTTTCGTAGTTCTCCATGTACCCCAAAATCATAAGGTTTTAAACTTCTTTCATTGGCAATAATGACCCACCGGTCTATAACCGGATCTTTTCTCAGCTCCGACATGACTTTCCTCCAAATTTCTTCAAGCTCTTTATTTCCTCGACTAGATTCATTTTTATGAATTAACTATTTGGTAAAATCAAATTTTTAAGGTATCCAATTTTCTTCAGGATGAATGCTTTCTAAAAATCCGACCAATAAATGTATTGCTGCATCTAAATCATCACAATCGATGACTTCGGAGGGAGTATGCATATACCGATTGGGAATGCCTAACAAACCGGTAGCAACGCCTTGACGATTAATTTGAATGCTATTAGCATCTGTCCCAGTGGCACGCGATTCAGCTTGTATCTGATAGGGAATATTTTTTTGATTAGCGATATTGATCAGCTTTTGAAAAATATGAGGATTAATATTTGGACCTCGAGATATAACCGGACCTTTGCCCAAAGACACGTCCCCAATCTTTCTTTTATCTATATCGGGACAGTCAGAAGCAAAGGTCACATCAATAGCAATTCCTAAGTGGGGATCGATTCTAAAAGCACTGGTTCTTGCTCCCCTGAGACCAAGTTCTTCTTGAACCGTACTTACACCATATACACCGCACTGCAATCTCTCTTTTTGAACCTTCCGAAGAACCTCGGCAACAACAAAAGCTCCAACTCGATCATCAAAACCTCGACCAGCAACTCGACTTCCAAGGAGTTGGTCAAAACCAACATCCATGGTAATTGGATCTCCTACTTGCACAATTTTGGTAAGTTCTTCTTTATTTTTTGCCCCCACGTCAATCCACTGCTCTTCAATTTTTACCACTTTTTGACGTTCTTTTTCCTCCATCAAATGGATGGGTTTTTTTCCAATTACTCCTCTTACTGGTCCTTGAGAACTATGAATTATGACTCTCTTTCCAGGGGTGATATGGGCATCGATTCCTCCAATTGTTGAAAAATAAATATATCCCTGATCACTGATATATTCCACCATCAAACCGACTTCATCACAATGACCCGCCAACATAACTCGAAACGAAGCATCAGGATGAATAATACCAATAGCATTTCCATGGTAGTCTTTAATAAATCGGTCAACCTTGTCTTGAATTCTTTCTCCAAATATTTTTTGAACCTGTTCTTCAAACCCCGATGGGCTAGGAGTTTCAATGAGTTTTTTTAAAAATTCTTCTCGAGATTTTTCCATTTTGATATTCCCTCTTTCTCATACCAACTTAAGTTGAATTCGAACAAAAATGTTAATTAGCTGATTCAATCAGCCATTATATCTCTTAAAGAGAAGAAGTTTTTTTCTTTTGAACCATTCGGGGTGATTTTTTTAAGGTAATTTTAAGGACTTCGTCTATAGTTTTGACTAAATGGAATTTCATTTTTTTTCTTACATCAGCTGGTATATCATCTAAATCATTTTCGTTTTCACGGGGCAGAACAACTTCTTTAATTCCCGATCGATAAGCTGCTAAAGATTTCTCCTTCACTCCACCAATTGGAAGCACTTTTCCAGTAAGGGTTAATTCTCCAGTCATTGCAATGGAATGCTTTACCGGTATTAGTGAAAGAGAAGAAACCATTGAAACAACAAGGGTTATTCCAGCTGACGGACCATCTTTTGGTATAGCGCCAGCAGGAACATGAACGTGAATATCATGTTTTTCGTAAAACTTCTCATCAATTTTCCATTTTTTCGCCCGTTCTCGCACACAAGATAGTGCAATGCGAGCCGATTCTTGCATAATATCTCCCATATTACCGGTTAATATCAAGTTTCCCTTACCCGAGAGAACCGAGGACTCAACAAAAAGGATTTCTCCACCGGTTTGAGTCCAAGCTAAACCGGTAGCAACTCCAACCCGATCCTTCCCAGACATGACCTCATCAAAATAAATCCTTTTCCCTAAATACTTTCTAAGATTTTCTTCATCAACTACAAATGGTCCTTTTTTCCCTGAGGCGACTTCTTTGGCAACTTTTCTGCAAACCGTCGCAATTGTTCTTTCCAGATTTCTGACACCGGCTTCACGGGTGTATTCTCGAATCATTTTTGTTAAAATTTCATCGCTTATCGTAACAGTTTGATCCTCGATACCATTTTCTTTACTCTGCTTGGGTATTAAATATTTGCGAGCAATGGCAATTTTTTCCGGATCGGTGTAACCTGGAATTCGGATGAGTTCCATTCGATCCAACAAAGCTGGAGGAATGGTATCCAGAATATTCGCAGTTGCGATAAAAATAACCTTAGAAAGGTCAAAAGGAACTGCCAAATAATGGTCAACAAAAGTTGAATTTTGCTCGGGATCTAAAACTTCGAGAAGAGCAGCAGAAGGATCTCCCCTGAAATCTAAACCTATTTTATCAACCTCGTCTAACATAAATACCGGATTATTACTTCCTGCTTTTCGGATTCCCTGAATAATCCGACCTGGGAGCGCTCCAACGTAGGTTCGACGATGGCCTCTTATTTCCGCTTCATCCCGTACTCCGCCCAAGGATATTCGTACGAATTTCCTTCCCAACGCCCGGGCAATCGATTTTCCCAATGAGGTTTTTCCCACACCCGGGGGACCAACAAAACAGAGTATTGGACCTTTTAAATCTTTTTTTAAATGACCCACTGCCAAATATTCAAGAATTCTTTCTTTTACTTTCTCCAAATCATAGTGATCTTCGTTCAACACCTTTTCAGCCTTTTTAAGATCTAAACTGTCTTCGGTTCGGATGTTCCAGGGAAGTTCGGTTATCCAATCAAGGTAATTACGAATAACTGGGTATTCGGCTGAAACCGGTGGAATTCTCGATAATCGCTCCATTTCTTTTTCGGCTTCTTTTAAAACTTCTGGCGGGAGCTTGGCTTTTTCAATTTTTTCTTTCAATTCATTTAATTCAATGGTTTTTTCATCCATTTCTCCAAGTTCTCGTTGAATAGCTTTCAATTGCTCTCTTAAGAAATACTCTCGTTGGGTTTTTGCCATCTCCGATTGAATTTGAGTTTGAATCTTGCTGCCAATTTGGAGAATATCCAGTTCTCGAGTTAAATAGTAGTTTACTTTTTTTAATTTTTCGATGAGTTCATTGGTGGATAAAATATTTTGTTTACTTTCAACATCTAAATTTAAGTTCGAAACGACAAAATGGGCTAGTCGTGAAGGTTGTTTGATATTCATCGCAGCAACAAATATTTCTTTGGGAAGATAAGGAGCAAGTTCGACGACCTTTTGAAAAAGAGTTAATATGTTGCGGACTAAAGCTTCAGTTTCATCGGTTTTTATTTCTTCTTCTTTGATGATTTCAATTTTTGCTATGGGATAAGGATCCCATTGAATCCATTCAACAATGCGAAACTTATTTAAGCCAAAAACCAAAATTTGAATAGCATCTTCAGGAAGCTTTAACAAACGGGATATTCGCCCTACAACACCGATATCATAAAAATCCTGAGCTGAAACGGCGCTATCCCCTTCTTCTTTTTTGGTGCGGAGGGTTAAAACTCCGATCATTTTATTTCCTAAAACCGCATCGTTAAGTAATTTAACCCACTTTTCTCCGTGGACAACCCAAGGCATGACCAACTCAGGAAATAAAACGTTCTCATCCAAAGGAAGAACCGCAATTGTTTCTGGAATATCAAAACCTTTTTTATCCTGATCAATGGATTCGGAAATCACATTCTGGTTATCCGTAATCTCTGAAGGCTCTTCCGAAAGCGCAAACCAATTGTCAATATACTCTTCCATGTCTGATCCTTTCCTAATAAACAGTATTCTTATCAAGAAATGGGTCGATATATTTATAATGAACTCTATCCGTATGAAAAAATTCTCTACTTATTCCAGTATTTTTTATGATTGAGAACATTTGTTTACTCAAGAGGAATCCTCCGTTCAGTAATTACCTTTCTCTTTTTGCATTCAACTATGAGGAACCCTTCCCGATAACGAGCATTAATGGTCTCTCCATCAACCTCTTCGGGAAGTTCGATTTGTCGTTGAAAGGGACCAAAGGGAATTTCCATTTGGTGATAATCCCTTTTAGGCGGTGAAGGAACTTCCTTTCTCACACCCTTAAGTATTAATTTTCGTGATTGAATAGTCAAGTCAACTTCATTTACCAAAACCCCAGCGAGCTCTACCACAACAATAAAGTTATCATCAGTTTCAAAAACATCACACAAAGGCTCCCAAGCTTTTTCAGAAAGTCCCAAGAAATAAGGTTTTTTTCCAGAAACATGCTCCATGAAACGTTGCATTTCTTTCTGCATTGAATCAAACTCTTCCCACCAATTATCTTTAAATGGCATTATATTACCCACCTACCCTGCTTTTCGGTGTTATAAAAAAATATTTTAAATTATTCCTCTCTGAAAATCCATGAATGATTTTTATAGTTAACTCAATTATAGCAACTAACCAGAATCTCTTTCTGGGCTTACACCCTCATCCTCACCTTCTCCCATCAAGGGAGAAGGAACTATGAATTCTTTTGCTCTTTTTTCCCTCGCCCCTTGGTGGGAGAGGGTTAGGGTGAGGGGGCAACTCATTTTCATCCTCATCTGGTAACACACAAGTGGCACGGGAGTTTATTCTTTAAACCACTTGTTGGTTTAAAAATCAAGCTTTTACAAAAAATTAAAATTACCTGGGCTCAATTTATAGCTTCCGAATAATAGAGAGTTATGCCATTTACCTGGTTTACACTCTCATCTATGACCACAAAATTATATCAACGTTTGTGGCAATGATATTTTATCGATACGTATTCAATACCACCCACATAGATTCTAAAAAACTA
>Ga0334885_1002199_pt1 | contig 20781 bp, 18 predicted proteins | sample GraSluR1_MG_8_FD_207233 | JGI IMG/M metagenome (GOLD analysis project Ga0334885, IMG submission 207233) | Sludge microbial communities from methane-producing bioreactor in Wageningen University, Netherlands - Granular Sludge_31_05-R1 | ecosystem: Engineered > Bioreactor > Anaerobic >...
GGTTTCTACCTTGCCGAAGGAAGGATGGATAACCTTCTTCCCAATATCAAAAAATCAGCCAAGATGATTCTGATCATTTATTCCACCTATACATTGATCGGTTCTTTTGCTTATAGAATGGCCGGTATGGATTGGTTTGACGCGATTAATCACTCTCTTACCGCAATGGCGACCGGTGGGTTTTCAACGAGAAACGGAAGCATAGGAGAGTTTCAAAACCTGAGTATTGAGATGGTGACACTTGTGCTCATGACCCTTGGGGCAACAGGCTTCGGTATCCACTTTCTGGCATGGCAACGAGATTGGCGTCAGCTGCGCAAGTGCGCAGAACCTTGGACATACCTGGTCTTATTGGTTGTTTTTATCCCATTGGTGTTGTTTTCTTTGATCGGAAGTGTCTACACATATGGTCCTGAATCTTTCCGACACGCTTCGTTTCAAGTGATTTCAGCACTTACGGGTACAGGCTTTTCCACCGCAGAGTTTGCGCCTTGGACAGGATTTCCCATCTTCATCCTGATTCTGTTGATGGCATTCGGCGGGATGATGGATTCCACTTCAGGAGGAATCAAATTGTTTCGTATCTATGTCTTGTTTCAAGTGATTTTGACCAATGTGCAGTCTTTTTTTCTCCCGAAAGGAAGCGTAAAAATCAAAAGTGTGTGGAAAGGCAATAGACAGTTCATGATTCAGGATTCGCTGGTCACATCCATCGTTATTTTTTTGACCTTATATCTGGTGACCCTCTGTGCCGGTGTTGGTGTGCTCTTATGGCATGGGTACAATTTGCAGGATAGTGTCTTTGAATTTACTTCTGCGTTGTCCACAGTAGGCTTATCAGTGGGAATTACCGGTCAAGATACACCAGCGATAGTCCTGATGGCGCAAACAGCAGGCATGTTTTTGGGCAGATTGGAATTCATCGTGGTGTTCTTTGGCATCAGCAAGGTGCTGCGCGATCTGAAGATCTATACTGCTCATCGGTGGCATATCAGGGCTATCGCAAACTCAAAAAAAGAAAGAATCGGATCAATAGAAAACAAGACAAAAGGGTAAAAAGGAAAAGGAATGGCCCCAATAATGAGGAATAACGAGATATACTAGCAATAGGGGAGACCCGGATGGGGAGTTTGACTTTTTTCAAGAGTCGGAAGATCCACAGTCAAACCTGGAAAAACGACATCCGCTCATTTCGATTCTCTTCATTGCCGAGATGAGTGTGTTCAGTGAGGGGATGATTTCACAGATATGGTGATCTTTGCCCATGAGAAGATCGATTGGCTCAAAACACACATTGACCTGCCTTATAGTATACCATCCCACGACAGCTTCACACGCTTCTTTTCCCTGATCAGTACCGGCCAGTTTCTGAAGCTCTTCTTCCAATAGGTAGGTCTGCTCCGAACGGAAGAGTGGAGACGCGATCAACCTTGGTAAGCGGGGTATCGATTGGTTGGGCAAACTATGGTCCGGATTGAAAGCCATAGGAACCATGATAAGAAGACGGGAAAGCAAAGGGGTTCCCCAACAAGATACCACCAACAAACAGGCGATGCCCAAGAAGAGGAGAATCGCGGCTCGCTCAGCGACCGATATCTGAACCGATTGGATCCGTGGCACCTTTGAGAAGTCCTATGCAGGATACTAGATCCTATTAGGTCCGGCGAATCTAACGAACCGTTTCTGTGCTATGCTAAAGGCAGATTCCCGATGGTGCTGAAATGGGCCGCATGGATCATGAACCAATATCGAAGCGCTGAAGCCCAAAAGACTTGCGTGAGTCTGATTCAATGGTTTGCTTTGTCTTGGGAAGATCCTATTAAAGATGAGAGGAGAAACCCAATGATTCCTGTTCTGTGTTTCATCTCCGTTTCACTGAAAAGCAATAAATTCATTGTTTAGAGAAGATTCGACTTTGAGGAGTCTTGGCGTTTGCGATTGCCCCTAGCTTTGAGGCACAAGAGCATTGATTTTTTTGCTGTGATGTGATATGATTGTTATACAAAGGCTTTGGGCGTTTGCCATTTGTGGGAATCGGCGCCGGAGAATCATCAGCCAGAAAAGGGGGCCTGGATGAACGAGAAAGACACGCGGATTCGGTTTGAGAATTTCATGGAGGTCTTGGTGCGCGAGGTACTGGAAGACCTGCTGAAGGTCGAAACACTGAAAGTATGTCGATGTGACCGGTGCCTGTTGGATATCCAAGCAATCGCGCTTAATGCCCTTCCTTCAAAATATACCGTGACCGAACGAGGCGAGCTCTTTGCCAAATTGGCCATCTTTCGGAATCAGATGCGGGTGGATGTTCTCCATGAGGTTCTGAAAGCCATGGAGCTGGTTGGTACCAATCCATCCCACAAAGCCGGAAAACCCGTGCAGCTTTCTCCCGACAACGTTGAAGAAATCAAACACCTGAAAGGATTGACTGGAACTCGATAAGGAGTTCCCCATATGATCGAAAGCGCAAGATAACAAAGGTGGGCCAACGCCCGCCTTTGTGCTTTTATATGGAAATCGGGCAAGAAATCCAGTGGAGTTTACGGTTTGTTCGACAATAGATGACAGGCTGTTTGGTGTTGATCCCCACAGCCAATCATACTGGGTTTTTCCTGAGAACAAATTTCCATGACTTCGGGGCATCGAGTGTGAAAGGGGCATCCTTTGGGCGGGTTGATCGGACTGGGTGGTTCTCCCTGCAGTTTGAACTCCCGCAGTTTGCGATTTTCAGGATCCCAATCGGGGATGGCACCCATGAGCATTTGGGTGTAGGGATGGCGGGGATGGTCGAAGACTCTGGTGGCATTTCCTTCTTCCACCACGTTGCCCAGATACATGACCAGTATGCGATCGCTCAGGTGATGGATTAGGTCCAGATTGTGAGAGATGAATAGGAAGGCGTTGCGTTGTTGCTGTTGAATGTCTTTGAGCAAATTTACGATCTGACTTTGCACCGAGACGTCGAGGGCTGATGTGGGCTCGTCGCAGATCACAAGGCGTGGCTCGCTGGCGATCGATCGGGCAATCGAGATCCGTTGCCTCTGTCCGCCGGAAAATTCATGGGGATATCGGTTCATGTATTCGGGATAGAGCCCGACTCTGAGCAACAGATCTCCGACCTTCTGGTTTTTCCCCTTTTCGGACATCTTGGGAAAATGGACGTCCAACGGTTCTTTCAGGATATCCCCTATGGTCATTCGGGGATCTAGGGAATTGTACGGGTCTTGGAAGACCATCTGCACGTCTCGCCGGAAGTGTTTCATGATCGGGCGAGGCGTTCGTTTATCGATTGTGTGCACAGATCCATTTCTATCGGTGTATTGGATCTGACCCGAGGTGGGTTCATAGATGCGTACGATCACCCGCCCCAAAGTTGTTTTTCCGCAACCCGATTCGCCTACGATCCCGACAGTTTCTCCTTCGGTGATCTCGAAACTCGCTTCTTCTAAGGCTTTCACATAACCGGCCACTTGCAGGAAGACTCCTTTGCGAATCGGGAAGTACTTCCGAGCATGTTCGACTTTCAAAATCATTGGATATCCCCCTTTTCATACAGCCAGCATTTCACTTCTCTGCCAGAAAGCGGTTCGAATGCAGGAGGCGCTGTCTTGGGGCATATCTCCATGACCTTTGGGCACCGAGGGTGAAACCGGCATCCTTCCGGAAACTCATAAGCGCGGGGAACATATCCGGAGATGAATGGAAGGGTCTTCCCTTTATACTCCCGTTGGACACGCGATTTAAGAAGCCCTTGAGTATACGGATGGAGGGGCCGTTTGAACAGATCAAACACCGTTGCTTTCTCCACGATCCATCCGGCATACATGACATGGATCCGGTCCGCCACCTCGGCAACCACTCCTAGGTCATGGGTGATGAAGAGGATGGAAGTGCCGGTTTCCTTTTGGAGTTTTTTCATCAAGGACAAGACTTGAGCCTGAATGGTAACATCCAAAGCGGTGCTGGGTTCGTCGGCGATCAGGATCTTGGGCTCAAGCGAGAGGGTGAGGGCAATCATCACCCGCTGGAGCATTCCACCGCTCATCTGATGGGGGTATTCTTCGATCCTTCGCTTGGCTTCGGGAATCCCCACCTTCTGGAGCATTTCAATCGACTGCTTTTTTGCTTCGGATTCAGAGACAGGGTAATGAACGCGAAGGGCTTCGATCATCTGATCTCCGATTGTGTACAATGGATCGAAGGAGCTCATTGGTTCCTGGAAGATCATCCCGAATTCTTTCCCGCGCATGTGTCGATATTCTTCTTTGGATAGACAACGCAAGTTGCGTCCTTTGTATAGAATCTCCCCCTCAATCTTGGCGGGAGGCGATTTAACCAAGCCCATCAAGGTCAGGACGGTCACGCTTTTCCCACAACCCGATTCTCCAACCAAGGCCAACACCTCGGTCTGGTTGAGGGTAAAGCTGATGTCGTCTACAGCTTTGACCATGCCTTCGTCTGTTTTGAACCAGGTTTTGAGATGGTTGACTTGAATCATACCTTTTCCACCGTCCTGTACGGGTCAAAAGCATCCCGAAGCGCGTCACCCACGAAGTTGAAGCACATCACAGCAACCACGATGAAGATCCCGGGAATCATCTGCCAGGGATAGTTCTGGATCACCGTCAACGACTGGGCTTGACTGAGAAGCAATCCCCAACTCGTCATTGGTTCTTTGATTCCCAATCCCAGAAAACTGATAGCGCTCTCTCCAAGGATCATACCCGGGATGGAGAGCGTCGATACAACCACCAAGTAGGTCGCAGTGTTCGGCACCAAGTGTTTGACAATGATTTTCATGTCGGATTGGCCAGTTACTTTGGCTGCCAAAACATATTCCTTCTCCCTCAGGCTCAACACCATTCCGCGTATCACACGGGCAACCCCCATCCACCCAATAAAGGAGAGGACAATCACAATACCAAAATACACGGAAGTGCTGGGCCACTGTGGGGGCAGAATCATAGCCAACGCCAACCAGAGGGGGATTCTCGGAAAGGACCGCAAGACCTCGATAAAGCGCTGGATACCAACATCGATCCATCCCCCAAAATACCCTGAAACAGAACCGATGATGGCTCCCAGAAAGACTGCAATGAACGTCCCCAGGAGTCCAGCAGTCATGGAGACCCGGCTCCCGATCACGGTTCGCGAAAAAACATCTCGACCCAGACGATCTCCGCCGAAAAGAAAGAGCGGCGCGGTCGCGTCTGGTCCGACCCCAAACAAATGGATATCGGTTTCCCACAAACCCCAGAATTTATAGGTTTGCCCTTTCGCAAAAAGACGAATGGGGTAAATTTTGGAGGGATCGACCTCCTGCTTCCAACCAAACGTGACCGGATCCCGTACTCGCTTCACTCCATAGATAAACGGACCCATGAATGTTCCTTCGTGGAACCAGTGGATCTGGGTGGGGGGGACATTCAGAAAATCACGATGCGTCGCGGTATAGTTATATGGCGCGATGAAATCCGCGAAGATCACCATCAGATAGAGAAGCCCCAAGATGATCAATCCAATAAAGGCTAGTTTGTGCTTGAAAAAGGCTTTTTTTGCCCGAAGGGTAGTTTGTGTCGCCATGATCCACCCCCTAACTCATCCGAATTCTCGGGTCCAGAAGGGCCAGGGCGATATCGGCCAGAAGGTTCCCGATCTGCGCGATAATGGCGATAAACATCAGAAAGCTCATAACCAGATATTGGTCCTGGCTGCGGAGCGAGTCGTAGAAAAAGGGTCCCATGGTTGGCAGATTAAGAACAATCGAAGCGATGACCGTTCCGGAGAAAATATTCGGGAGCTCCATGCCCGCGATGCTGACCATAGGGTTAAGCGCGTTTTTAATCACATGAGCCCGCACCCGCTTTTCAGGGAGGCCCCGAGCGCGCAAGGAATTGACAAAAGGAGATCCCAGCATATCGAGCATATTCCCGCGCATGACCCGCATCAGCCCTGCCCAACCGGAAAAGCCGATGACAATCAGGGGCATCCATAGGTGTTGGAGCAGATCCACGAATTTGGCCCAACTCCATGGCGCGCCAATAAAAGGGGAAGAAAACAGTCCTCCTACAGAGGTTGCGCCGGATTGAAGGGCAATGAACATTAGGATCAACGCCAGAAAGAATTCTGGGAAGGAGATTCCCAGAAATCCAACGGTCGTGAATGCGTAGTCTGCAGGAGAATACGGTTTCAGTGCCGAATAGATCCCCACGGGCAAAGCGATCAGCCATGAGATGACAATGGTGGTGAGCGCGATCATCACCGTCCATCCCATTCGCTCCCAAATCAGATCAGCTACCGGTCTTTTATGCGAAAAAGAATATCCGAAATCAAACTCGGTGAGAATCCCTTTGATCCACATCCCGTATCGAACGATCGGGGGTTGGTCGAGACCATAGGTTTCCCGGATGTATCGGATCTGCTCCGGTGAGACTCTGGGGTTTTCCAGATACTGTGAGGCGAAATCTCCGGGCTGGAGTTCGATGACCATGTAACAGATCAAAGAGATCAAAAACATCATCGGAATCATGATCAGGATTCTTCGGATGATAAAGGATATCATGAAGATCGCTCCTTTTGAGGAATCGGACAAACCCTTGGAATCAAAAAGGCACACCCGTTTGGGCGGGTGTGCCCTGTATCAAGTTCGATTGAAGATGAAGATCAGTTCTTCACAAAGATGGTGTAGTTGGTTCCAACGATCATACCCTCCGGGAGCTGGTAATAGTTGCCTATGTTGCGCGCGACCGCCAGAAGGTCCATTCCTTTGCACACGAAGATGAACGGAACATATACGGCATAGATCTCCTGCCAAATGTCGTAGTAGAGCTTTCTTTTGGCGGGATCCATGGTTGCTTCCCCCAGTTCAAACATCTGGAAGACGATCTTTTCCCAGTACATCATGTTTTCGTATACTGCTGCGCGTGTTTCATCGTGCATCGTTGAGAGATGGTTGTAATACAGCGGATTTCCCGGTTGCCAGATGGCTTTTCGAAGCTGAGGGTCGGGCTGGTTTCCGAAAGCCCACAGACAGGCTTCGAAGTCGCCGGCGAGCGCTCTCTGATTGCGCAACGCGCCGTCAATGACCTGCATGACACAGTCCACACCAATGCTCTTGAGTGTTTCAGAGAAGATGTACGAAATGTCCACGTAATCTTGTGCGGTGGATGTAATCAAAACGAAACTGAGGCGGTTGCCCGACGGGAACTGACGCCAGCCATCTCCATTGCGATCCACAAGACCCAGGTAGTCAAGAAGGGCTTTGGCCTGATCCAGATCGAAACCCCGGCGGAGCTGTTCAATGTTGGGGTTGTAGAAATCGGCGTTGGCAGGAAGGACAGGGACCCCGCCCAAAACGGCCAAAGTGTTATAGACTTCATCAATGATCCGTTCCCGGTCAAGGGCATACTCCATGGCAGCGCGAAATTCTGTCTTTCGGAAGACATCCCGTAGCTCTGGATTGGGAACGTCCAGGTTAAAGGTAATGTGCAAAGGGCTGGGTGTAGGGTTGACCGGTTCTGCGCGATAGACAACAAAAGGCGCGCCGTCCAGTTCTCTCTGCTTGAACATCGGGTAATCCCTGGCTGCTATCGTCATGGCAACGAGTTCTCCGGCCATGAACTTGGCGTTTGTGACTTCAGGATCCCGAATGATCAGGTATTCCAAAGTGTCGGCATAGGGGAGCTGATTGCCCCACTTGTCTTGCTTCCAGAAATTCGGATTTTTCTTCATGACCACTTTTTGGTCGACTATATACTGGCTGAGCACAAAAGGTCCGGTTCCTACGATCTGGTTCAATGGCGTATCTGTGGTCCAAAGGCGGTTGACCGACCCGGGGTCGTTGGGATCGATCTTATCGGCAAGAATATGTTTGGGGTAGATCAACACATGCGACAACACTGTATAGAATGCGCCGTAAGGAGTGGGAAGATGAGCTTTCAGGGTCTTGTCGTCAACCTTTTCCCAGGTGATGGCTTGGCCGCCAAGCGTAAAGCGGTCGATGGAGTTTCCTTCCGCAAATCGGTTCATGACAAATTTTTCAAAGGTGAAGATGACATCATCGGAAGTCAGGGGAGTGCCATCAGACCATTTCACATCACGAAGATGGAAGGTGACCACTTTTTGGTCGTCGGAAACATCCCACGATTTCGCCAGAGCTGGTTCCAAGCTGTAATCGATGGGGTTGGCCTCCACGAGAGGATCAAGGAATTGCCCAGCGATGGTATACGCGATGTTGTCCAAAGAGCCATAAAAACTGAAGGATTGAGGAGAATTCGCGAAGGATCGCACCAAAGTTCCCCCCATGTTGGGCGCTTGGGGCGTGAGCCGAGGGTCGACTGTTTTCATTTCCGCAGCGAATGATGTGAGCATGATGCCTACGATTAGTACCAAAATCAATCCATACCTTTTCATCTCGTTCCCTCCCAAAAAAGATAGGTACACAAGGAAATCAAATCCTCGTGTATTTGTAATAACATTATACCTTGGATCTTTCATTGCTGTCAATCGAGGATTTGGGAGGTTTTCCCCCTTCTCTATCGATTACTTCTGTTATTCTTCCGTATCCGTATCCTAATGCATCGGTTTTGCGTACTTCGAACCGATACCCATCGAATGAAGAAAATGGTATAATTATCGGGGATTTAGAGCAGATTGATCATATACGGTTTGAGAAAGTGCTTGGTAAGAGAGAGAAGGACTATCGTAACAAACGCGATCAATGCGGTCATGGGTTGGAACCCATCGATAACCAATCCCAACGCCAACGCCGAAGCAGGGGGGTGTTCGGTATTGAAGATGACCATCAAAAACATAGACCCTCCAACCGCCAACGCTCCTGCTAGAGCGATCCCGTTCTGATGAAGCGCTTCAAACGGGACCATCCGAAGACTGTTCATGAGTTGGGTACACAAAAAGGCAGTGAAAATGCCCGTAAGGTATCCCCCCACCAAAAAACGAGGATGGGATGAATGGGTATGAGGCCCTGTGAATGCGATGAAACCGCTGGCTCCAAGTGACGCGACTACAATCCCGTCTGTGAAGAGATCCAGGGCGAACAGGATCAGAAAAAAACTGATGATCATTAACATAGATTGTCCCAGATATTGTTTGGGGTGTTTCAGAAACTTCTCATCCAACCATTTCATATCAGACCACCTCGGGGCGGATGAGCGATTATATCATATTCATCTTTGGCCAATGGTGCAAATGCTGCGTTTTGTTTCATTTTATGATTGAGGGGGGCGAATATGGCAAAAGAAGTGGGTTTGATATTTGGAACACGACCGGATGCGGTTAAAATGGCGCCTGTATATCATGCGCTCGTTGATCGGGGGATTACGCCATGCCTGATCGCGACCGCTCAGCATCGGGAGATGTTGGATCAGGTCTTGCGGTTGTTTCACTTAACGGCCGATCATGATCTGAATGTGATGGAGCCGCGGCAGTCTTTGGGGGCATTAACCGCGCGTTTGGCGCAACGACTGGACCTTCTGCTGAATGCGCGTCCTTTGGATGCTGTTTTGGTTCATGGAGACACAACATCATGCCTGGTTGGAGCCTTGTCGGCCTTTTATCACCAGATACCCGTAGGCCATGTCGAAGCGGGGTTGCGATCGAACGATCCGGCCAATCCCTTCCCTGAGGAGATCAATCGAAAGCTGACGGCCCATATTGCTACCTTTCATTTTGCGCCCACACCCAATGCAGTCAATAATCTTCAAAAGGAAGGGATCGATCCCACGGCGATATTCTTGACCGGAAATACTGTTATCGATGCCCTTGTGTGGGTTACCGAACGATATCCCAATCAGTTGCGTCAAAAACGCGAAGCTTTGGGCCTTTCAGGGAAACCGTACATTCTGATGACCATGCACCGAAGAGAAAACTGGGGCACGCCGATGAAAAATGTCATTTCGGCGGTGAAACGCATTCTGCATGAGCACGATGATCTTCACCTGCTCTTTCCTGTTCATCCCAATCCTGCGGTGCGAGAGGTTGTCATTCCTGCCCTAGAGCAACATCCCCGGGTTTGTTTGACTGATCCGGTAGGGTACTTTGATTTTGTCGCGTGGATGCAAGGGGCCCTTTTCATCATGAGCGATTCCGGTGGGCTCCAGGAAGAAGCCCCTTGGCTTGGGAAACCGGTGTTGCTCCTTCGTTCTTGCACAGAACGGCCCGAAGCGGTTTCTTCCGGGGCTGTTTCTTTGGTCGGGACCGACGAAGACCGGATCTATGAACACGCGTTTGAGCTGATTCACAATCCGGCTCGATATACACAGATGGCGCAAGCGCGCAATCCTTACGGGGATGGAACGGCTTCGATTCAGATTGCACAAATCCTGAGCGAGCAAATTTAATGGAGGTTCACGTTTTTGGCGCGGCTTTTTGGGACGTATTCATAGAGTCTGAAGCCATCCATTCAAAAGATATTTGGGACATGCCCGGAGGGAGCGGATTGAATATAGCGCTGGCCCTCCATTTTCTGGGCCACTGTGTGCAGTTTCGCGCTGTTTTGGGGGCTGATTCAGCGGGTTATGGAATCGCCCGCTTCCTTGAAACCGTAGGCATGGATCTGTCCGGTCTGCAATGGACAGATGGGGCTACGGGTTTGCTGGTTTCAAAAAGGCAGAAAGCCCTTTCAGTAAGGATTCCGCCAAAAGAGGCTCAAAAACTGCCCAAGATGGATGGATCGGAGTCCGACTTCGCGGTGGCGCTTCCCACAGAAATCAGTCATACCGTTTTTTCGGAAATCATCGAGGCTCCATGGGAATGCTTGGTTGCGGATTGGGGGCCACGCGGCAAGGCGGAATCTCCAAAAGCCAAAGGGCCGACCCTATGGATCGGGAATGAGGATGAATGCCGATCCCATACCTGCGACATTATTAAAATGGGGCCATTCGGCGCTCGGTGGGGAGTGATCACCGTTGCGGGTTCTGGAGAGGCGTTGCCTTATCCTGTTGGGGCCGGGGACCTGTTTGATGCGATCGTTGTCGATGGAATCATTCGAGATGTAGAAAAAGAGCGGATTTTGAAAGAAGCGGTTCGTCTTTCGGAAATCGCATGTCAAATCCCTGGAAGCAGCTCCAAAGCGATCGAAATGTTTGGAGGATATCGGGCAATGGATCATTCATTCTTGCCCAAACAATTCATTCCCTCTCTTTTGCCATCTCCAGTCAATAAACCGGCCTGGCACCAGGAAAATTCTCAAAGACAGGCGGGGGGATCGATTTGAAGCCGTTTCTCATTTCCGGTCCGATGGCTGGGGTTACAGACTATCCATGGAGGCAATTGGTGAGAGAAGTAGCTGGCCATTCTGCGCAGTTGATTTATACGGAGATGATCAGCGCCAAAGCCGTGTGCATGGGGAATGCGCGAACGAATGAGATACTTCCGTACCCGGATGAAGCAGTAGTGGTGCAACTGTTCGGATCAGAATCCGGCACGATGGCGCAAGCATGCGTACGAATCATGGAACAGTGCCCAAAAGTGATCGGTTTTGATATCAATGCGGGATGTCCCGTGCGGAAGGTGATCAAAACTGGATCAGGCTCAGCCCTTATGAACGATCCAGAACGGATTCGGAGGATTATGCGAGAAATGCGCCCTATCCTTTCGGAATGTGGCAAGACTATGTCGATCAAGACCCGCCTTGGATGGAGAAAAGCGTTGAATTACCCGGAAATCGCCGCTATTGCTCAACAGGAAGGAGCGGATTGGTTTACGCTTCACGGAAGAACCGTCGAACAAGGGTATTCTGGTCAGGCTGATCCCCATTCATTGCGTCTGCTTTCTCAATCGATGCGGATCCCAATCCATTGGAGTGGGGACGTCTTTACAGCAAACCAGGCTGTGGACCGACTTAAAGATCCAATGGTTCAAGGGATTCTGTTTGCCCGAGGAATGATGGGAAATCCTTGGATATTTGCCCATACCCATGCCATTTGTGAAGAATGGCCTGCATTGCAGAGTGGCGCTCGAAGGATCGCCAGCGAAGAACGAATTCGGACGGTCCAAAGGCATATGCAATTGACCGACCAGAGTTATGGGCCGAGAAAAGCACTGGCCCAGTTCAAAAAATGGGTTGCGCCTTATTCGCGGTTTCTTTCCGATATCCGACACGAACGGAATGAATTGATGCGCATGACTGATTGGAAAGTCTTTCAGAATCGATTTCTCAGCCTTCTGGAACAGGGTTTCGGCCATGAAGGGAGCGAAGGCTTCCCGTTGTTGTGATATAATACCGTCGGAATTCATTTTGGAAAGAAGGTACGGATGAACCCGAGCAATGAACCATTGTCAACCAGGAAGCCACAGGTTGTTGTCGTCGGAGACACGTTGATCGATATTCTTCTATATGTTCCTGCTTATCCCAAGGAAGGAAGCGAAGTGAAAGCGGCTTCCTTCTTTCGCGTTGGGGGGTCATCGTTTACGAGCGCCATGTGCTGTCATCGGTTGGGATGTCCCACTGCTTTGCTCTCCCGGATCGGAGAAGATCTCTATGGTCGGTGGATTCGGGAAGAATTGGAGCGAATGGGCGGTATTCTGCCTGGCATGGAGATATCTCCGGAATCCAAGACAGGCAGCATGACCATTGTGGTTTCCGAGCAAGGGCAGAGGACCATGTACAGCTGCCGAGGAACAGGCACCCTTCCGGAACTCGACGCTTCGTTCAACCGGTGGCGCGTGCCGGGCGGCCTTCTCCATCTCTCGGGGTATTCGTTGCTTGAGAGCGATCATTCTGTCCAGATCAAATCCCTTGTCCAACAGGCGCAAGCGCGGGGGATGCGGATTTCTTTGGACCCTGGACCGCTTCCTGTGATTCAGGTTCCCGATCGATTATGGGAGATCCTTGCTTGGGTAGATGTCTTTATGCCGAACGAGATGGAATTAGAAGAATTGACCGGATACGAAGATGAAGAGCGAGCTGCCGAACAGGTTTTGAAAACAGGATGCAAGGCGGTTTTGCTTAAGAAAGGATCAAAAGGAGCTTCTATGTTTACCGATGGACAGCGGCGGGACGCGCCCGCAGAGCCAATTCACCCATCTCCTCACGATACTACCGGCGCAGGGGATTCGTTCAATGGCGGTTTTTTGGCTGCGATGGCCCAAGGATCTTCATGGATGGCTTGTATGGACATGGGCAATCAAACGGCCCGGAATTATCTGATCAAACGGTTCAACGAATAGAGGAGGAATGTGATGAACAACGGTTTTTTTGAAGTATCGCCTTTTGTGGAACACGCCATTCAATCGGGGAAGCCCGTCGTGGCCCTGGAATCCACATTAATCGCGCACGGATTGCCCTTTCCCCAAAACCTGGAAGTGGCTTCCAAGATGCAAAAGGCTGTTGCTCGTTCCGGAGCGATCCCGGCAACGGTTGCGGTGCTGGATGGCGTTTGCAAAATCGGGCTTTTGGACCATGAATTAGAGCGGGTGGCCCATGATGCCTCATCATTCATGAAAGTGAATGCGTGCGATATCTCTTTTGTGGTGGGGAAAAAGATGAACGGCGCGACAACAGTCAGCGCTACAGCATGGCTTGCCCATCTGGCCAAGATCAATGTGTTTGCAACAGGCGGAATTGGCGGTGTCCACCGGAATTATCTCGAATCGTTCGATGTCTCTCACGATCTTTCGACCCTCTCGCGTATACCTATGGTGGTGGTGGCTTCTGGAGCCAAATCGGTTCTTGATCTGCCCAAAACCATAGAGATGTTGGAAACGTTGGGCGTCTTGACGCTCGGATACCGGACGGATTTCTTTCCCGCTTTTTATAGCGCATCGTCTGATATACGGCTCGAACATCGAGTGGAAAACGCGCAGGAGGTCGCGCGGATTTATCACGCCAAACACTACATCGGCATTGATGGATCGATATTGGTAGCCAACCCGGTCCCGCAGGAAGACGAGATTCCCAACGCTGTGATGGATCCGATTATCAATCAAGCAATCCGCGAAGCAAAAGGCCAAGGCATCGAAGGCAAAGCGGTCACGCCTTTTCTGCTTCGGCGCGTAAAGGAACTATCTCAGGGAACAAGTATGAAGGCCAATATTTCTTTACTCATCGAAAACGCGAAGGTGGCGGGAGAGATCGCGTATGCTATCTCGGAATCAATTCGTAACGAGCAGTTCCCGAAAGTCGGGTTCTGAGGGTTATTGGACAAAATCGACCAATTCCATCGATATTTGCTCTTGGTGGAAAATGGTCTTCAGGGGTAATCCGATCGAAGGATTCAGCACCCACGTAAGCATCTTCTGCCCTTGGCTGATCAGTGCAAAGGTTTCGCCCGTCCAGGGGCCCACTTGCTGGGGTTCACCCCGCTGGATCTGCAAACCCATTAGCATGAGCTGGGGGCTATCAAGATCCAGTTGGTTTAAGAGCATCGTGTAAAAAGGGTTGATCATGACATAGATCCACGCTGCTGAAAAGAATCCCATCACTTGATCCATTTCGATGGGTTTGTCTCCAGGAACCATATGGGTTTGAGTGGTTTTCAATTCGTACTGGTCCCCTTTCGGGCTGATTTCCATACCGTAATACAATTCTCCATCGCTTGAGACGATCTTGTAGGTAAAGGACCGGATCTGCCGATAGTCAGTAATGGCATCGTATGCAACACCCACAACGACCAGAACGACCAACATCATTCCTACTACCGCGATTTTTTTCATCATGCGCACCTCCAAAAGTTGGTTGCTCGAATAAAAAAAAGGGAAACATGATTTCCCCTTTTTTGGAGCGGGAGACGGGGTTCGAACCCGCGACCCCTTGCTTGGCAAGCAAGTGCTCTACCACTGAGCTACACCCGCATGGTTAATTTGGTGCGAGAGGTGGGACTTGAACCCACACGAGAATCTCTCATTGGATCCTAAATCCAACGCGTCTGCCAGTTCCGCCACCCTCGCGTGATCACTGGTGAGCCGCGAGGGACTCGAACCCTCGGCCCCGTGATTAAAAGTCACGTGCTCTACCGGCTGAGCTAGCGGCTCCCTGGTCATGATCTGCTCTTTTGGGAGCAAGGCGATTTTACCATAATTATCCAGAAAATGCAAGTCCTTGCCCGGAAAAAAAACCGGAACGACCCTGTGATCGCTCCGGTTTTGTCGTTATGGCAGAAAAAGCTACCGTTTCAGATTCACCAATTCCTGTAAAATTTGATCGGCTGTCGTGATCGTTCGGGCATTGGCTTGGAAGGCCCTTTGGACGATGACCATACCCGTGAACTCTTCGGCAAGGTCCACATTGGACATTTCCAGGACTCCCGGAGAAACCAGTCCTCGCCCCCCGGTTCCAGCGAATCCGATCTGCGCGGTTCCGCTGTTGGCGCTTTCGGAATAAAGCGTGTTACCCATGTCCATGAGACCGGCCGGATTGTTGAATATGGCCATAGCCAACTGCGCGAGCACGTCTGATCGTCCGTTGGTGAACGTGCCCACAACCTGTCCAATATTGTTAATGGCAAATGCTTGAAGCACGCCCATGGCATTCCCGTCCTGCTCGCGGACGGTTGCGGAAAAGGGGTTGGCAAATTGGACCAGTTCCGAAAAATCCAGCAAAGCGGAAACGGGAGCGGCTCCCTCCTCGGGAGGAGGTGCGGCTCCGTCATCCACAAACTCTCCCGGCGTAAACCGGATGCGGATAATGGAGATATCGGTTTCTACTTGGCCGTCCTGCCGTAGGGCGCCGTAGGCAGAAATCCTTCCGGATGCGTCAAATTCCAGGATTCCTCCCACAATGGAAGTATTGTCGCTCGGATCAGGGATGTAGCGAATCTCTCTGTCATCCACATACTCGATGGGGATCCCGCTTTCTTCCACCGCGCGCCATGCCCATTGGTTTGTTTTTAGTTTTTGAAACTCCAGATAGACGGTGTAGGGCTTACCCAAGGAATCGTAGGCGGTTGTCGCTGTGGAAAACCGAGGAGATTCGTAGACACCGGTGACAAAGTTTTGCGTATCGCTGAGATCGTAAAACTTGATATCACCCGTCTTTTGGAAGGAGATATTGGCCTTGACATCCGCTCCCACCATCACGTCGATTGTGTCAAAGTCGGTGGCCAAAGAAGGATTTGCGTAGGAAATATGAAATTTGGTGGCATCAGCGGTCGGGTAGGGGGCTCGGAATTCCACACGCCGCGCGGTTTCGTTCACGTTGAATTTCATGTCGATATCCACTTGCGTGTCGAGACCCGGTGGCAAAGAAGCGGGTCTTAGAATCGCAGGCCTGCTGAGAGTCCACTGGCTGGTTGTTCCCGTGCCCACAAAGGAATCCTGGGTCTGATACTCCAATCGGATATGATCGGTTCCTGCGGGGAGAGCGGAGAGAAAAGAGACCACCCCGGTGCTGGAGTTGTACCGATAATCGGTGCCTTCGATCAGAGCGGTCGCTGTCCCAGTGTCCACGGAATAGACAATCAAGCTGCTTGGATCGGTGATCGGCCCCCGAATGGTAAGCGATGTTTGTCCTGTGTAGGCTATATCGGGCTCTCGGGTAAAATAATCTATATGGACCAAGTCCCCGGAAGCGGGCCGGATATTGTTCAGCATCGTCACTGCGACTGTCTGTCCGTCACCGGTCAAAGCGGGCACGATATTGTAATCAACGCCTTCCTCTGCCCGAAAGGTGGCTTTGGTGATGATTTTGTCCAAAATCCCTTCGCTGTTATCTGAAAACAACGCCACAACGGCATCTTCGATCGCGCTACCCCCTGTTGGGTGGTAGTTGAACCACGTGCGTTCGGCATCACCACCGATAATCGTTCCATCGAAAGGATCTGCTCCGATTTGACCCGGTACAGTGTCCGTGCTGTACCGCAAGAACCGTTGGAGCTGGCCAAACTGATTGAGTTCGATCATACCAATGGTATTGGCGAGTTCAGGGATTTCGTAGGGACTGAAGGTGTTCCAATCCACAATCTCCGCTCTCCAGGTGTATTTGACCGTTCCACCAGAGAAAAGGCGCTCGGTGTCGAATGGGGGAATCTTTTCGAAGGTGAACCGGACTTTGTAGGTCTTTGTAGGGTCGTTGGGATTGCGAACGGATATGGTCATGGGTTCGATCCCCACGACAGAGTTGAGGTTGCCTCCAATTCGCATATTTTGGGTAGCTTTGGCAGGCATTGTGAGTCCCGCTGCAATGAAGATATCCGATGGGGGTTTGTCTTTATCCAAGTATCGGATCCCTGTTCGAGGGTCGACTTGGGCGGCCCATCCTTGAAGTTTCAAACCGGTGGAAGGCTGAACGAAATGGCCGGATTCGTCTAGCATAAAGTTACCAGCCCGCGAATAAAAGCGCTGGATTCCATCGCTCAGAACAAAAAAACCATCCCCCTGAATGCCCAGATCCGTCTTTTTCCCAGTGTTTTGAAAACTGCCCTGGCTCATCAGGACATCGACACTGGCCATCATGGTACCCAGACCAATCTGGAGTGCGTTTACGCCACCGCGCCCTTCTTCTTCCGGGGATTTTGCCCCTACGATCGTTTGCATCATCATGGACTGGAAGGTGGTGCGTCCTCCCTTGAAGCCCACAGTATTGACATTGGCAATGTTGTTGCCAATGACGTCCATTGCCTGCTGAAATCCCTTGAGCCCCGAGATTCCGCTGAACATGGAGCGCATCATAGTGATCTACCTCCTTTGATTCAATTGGTTCGGGCGGATCGAACAATCACCGCCCGGGGGCTCCCTCATTTCAGCGAGGACCGGCCCCGTTCACGTATACACTATCAATCTGCGTAAAAAAATGCTCATTCATCTCCTGGCTGTCCATGGCTGTTACCAGAGTGCGGTCTTTGACGCTCAAGAGATAGGCAGTATTTCCCAACATAACCAAGGTTTTGCTGGACCCTTTGGTTTTGGCTACATCCAGGACTTGTTCCAAGGTTTTCAGGGTCGTTGGATCGAAATCGATTTGCCGGCTCTCGATCCGTTTTTGGGCGTGGGCAGAAACCTTGATCTGTGGATCGGTTCCCCCCATTTGTTGGACCATTTGTTGGAAGGTTTGGCCTTCTGGCCGAGTTTGCACCGCCTGTTGTCTTTTGGAAGGCCCATATATGGGCAGGGGTCTGTTGTTGACATTCAGATTGTTTTCCGTCATCCGCCCCACCTCCTGTCTTATGCTTCTTCCGTCACTACTGTGATTTCGACGATTCGATTGAAGGCGTACTTTTCTCCATTTACGATGACATAGATCTCATTGCCTTCAAATTGAACAGCCTCTACCTGTCCACCGACCACGCCACCGAAGGAAATCTCCTCCACCTTCAATCCGCAGCAAGTCGTAGGTATAGACCCCGTCGGATTGCATGACGCCCGCGTTGTTCCGTCCGTCCCATACGAAGCTGTACAGTCCGGGATCAATGACGCCCATTTCCTTTTCGTACACCATGCGTCCTTGGTTGTCTTTGATCCGGATCCGAACTTCGGCTTTTTCTTCCACATTGTAAAGGATGTTGGCCGGCATCTGATCCCTAAGGGCAATTTGGTGGTCTTCAATGACCACGTATTTTCCGACAACCCCGGATGCCTGGAGCCGCATGGTCGAATTCATCGTGCCCAGGAAATCTTGCAAGGCGACAGACATGTTCGTAATCTGTTCCAGGGTCGTGAATTGAGCCATTTGATTGACAAAATCTTTGTTCTCCATGGGTTCCAAAGGATTCTGATTCCGAAGCTCCGTTACCAGAAGCATCAAAAAGGCGTCGCGGTCCAACTCCTTTTTTGGATTGGATGGATTGGTCGATGATGGATTGTTTGCATAGGCGCTGATCGGGTTGAAATCAAGCATGCTGTTCCACTCCTTTCAAAAGCTCGGCAAAGGGAAAAGCGGGAGAAAGCCTTTCTTCATCCCTATCTTTTCGCTGCCTGGCTTGGGATTCCTGGTGTTGCTGTTGCTCATCGTCTCTCCGATGATCGGATTGCTGCTGATGATCACCCTGTTCTTCATGTTTTTCCATGTGGATCTGAATCCGCTGCACATCATAACCTGAGGTGGATAATCGGGAAACAAGCAGGTGGCTGTTTCTCTGCAACATCTCCTTGGCTTGTTCTGTTTCTGTATTCATGTGGACGATCACCTTCAGACCCATCTTCTGCACCTCCACTTCCACCTTTCCCATTTGAGGCGGGTTCAGCTGGATGGTTGCGGTGTGAAGCGTCTGACGCGCCAATTTAGCCAACTCCTGTACTTTCTGGATCACTTCATGCATATTCCGTTGTAGGATCTCTGGGGAGAAGCGGATCTGTTGTTCTAGGGAGATGGTCTGCTGTCCGGATTTTCCCAGTGCGGTCCGTTCTTCGGATTGTGCTTCTATGTCCGAATCCTTGGACAGTTTCGGGAGTAACCGCTCCAATTGAGAAATGGTCTGTTCGGACCAAGAGGCTTTTTGGTCAGCGTAGGATTTGACTGGTTCGGGTTGTTTGGGCGTTGACTGTCCCGTTTGGAGGGTTGATTCGCGCGTGGGTTGTTCCTTGCTTTGTTCCATCAACTGAGAAACCGTCACGATGCGACCTTGAGCGGGTTGCCGATCATACACAAGGGGAAACCGGTCTTTGGGTTGAAAGCGATTCATCGAAGGTTTGGCTTGCGTAGGGTCAGTTTGCTCGGAACGATGCAACGGTCGCCCGGATCTCAGATCCAGGTACTTGTTTGGAACGGGTCGTTCCACCGTTCGAACGACAAATTCCTCTACACGGACCTTCAACCCACCTTGTTGCAACCGGATTTGCTGATACCGCTCCAAAAAGGTCTTCCCCAGTTTCACAAGCTCTTTCATTGTCGCGGTTGCTTCCTTTGGGCCTTCTTTCATCCGTACGAAAAGAGAGGGAGACTGAGTTCGTGGATTGGGCAAAATTTCTTTCCGGCTGGGGCTTTTGGAAGCCAAAGACTCTTCCGTGAGAAGCTCGGAGGATAAGAAAGGGCTTGGGAAGCTACGATCGGGATTTTCCGCGTTTTTGGCTTGGTTCGAAGAGAGCGGGTTGTTTGTCTCTTCGGAAGAACTGGTATGATTTTGAGCGATAAAGGTTCGGCTTTGCGCAGAAACCTGCTCAGATGATCCTTTCCCCTGGTTCATCGCAGCTTCCGCAGATCGCTCTCTCCATACGGGAGCCGGTTTGTCCTGTTCCGTTCTCTGATCCGATACGGGGGCATTCGCAGGTTTTGGAGAATCTCCTCCTTCCCCCTCGCCAAGAACCTTCGGTTGATCCTGTGTTGTCAAGGGAACTCGCTCCGTACCTGATTCCGCAATCTTGGGGGTATTGGGACTCTGTACGTCGGCTTCTTTGACTTCATGAGCGTTGCGGTTGGATAAGGCTTCGGATTCAGAAGAATCGGTCTCTTTTGCGGACGATATCAGTCCCGATCCTTCTGCTACTTTTTGGATCGGAGCCTTCTGCGACGCGTTAGATCCAAGGGACGGTTCTTGGTCACCGCCTTTCTTTGGAATCTTCGGGTTGGAGGGATCCACAAGGGGCATCTTGGGTTGGAGCCTTTCATCCCCGATCGTCAGCGCTTCTTGAGAAAGAGATGGATCGGTTTGTTCGATCGTAAGGCTTGATTCTTCTTGTGATGTAGCTGGAGTTTGCCCTTGTTCGATCCCTTCTCGCATCAAAGCCTGAACGGCCTGGATCACGCTCATTCCTTCCACCTTTCGGTTGTGGCTCCCGTAGACTATGGGTGTCTTGTCCTTGCCCTGCGTTGCTTGGAGAAGCATTATCCAGCGTTTTTGCTCCTCTTCCGGAAGCAGAGAAAGCTTGTCAAGCAGAAGCAACAGGTGTGGATCG
>Ga0334885_1002220_pt1 | contig 20658 bp, 20 predicted proteins | sample GraSluR1_MG_8_FD_207233 | JGI IMG/M metagenome (GOLD analysis project Ga0334885, IMG submission 207233) | Sludge microbial communities from methane-producing bioreactor in Wageningen University, Netherlands - Granular Sludge_31_05-R1 | ecosystem: Engineered > Bioreactor > Anaerobic >...
GTCCCAACTGTTATTGGCATGGGTTCCATGGTAACTTTAGCACCTTTAGATCTGAGTTCTTCTAAAGTAGCGTTTATGTCTTCCACATCAAATCCAAAGGCATGTAGGCCAGGTTCCTCTTCTGTATTTTCTATGAGTTCTATCATAGTTTCCCCTTCACCTTTCATCAACGTGATTGTGAGCCCGGGGAAGGGATTGTGCTGGCTATCTACTTCGAACCCCATAATATCCCTGTAGAATTCAACTGACTCATTCATGTCCTTAACAATCATAGTTGTGTATTTGATTTTCATTAGGTTATCACCCCTCCGATAAAGGTTTATTCATAATATCCTGGGCTACCCAGGTAGGGGACATTAGTGAAAAGAAATCCAGATAGAAGGTCATAATTTTATCTCTATACTCTTTGAGTATATAAGAATGTGTGCCCCTTCTTGTTATAAGATGGTGTGGTTAAAAATTTTAACTGGACCAGACAATATAATAACTAGGAGGAATTTTACCATGGATGTAGAAGAAATGGCCAAAAAAGCTACCCTTAAAGATCTAAAGGAAATAGCAAAAAAACACGATATCAAACTGGGAAGATGCCCCACAAAATTGACCATAGCTAAGAAGATACCCCGGGAAGAATTAGAAGCGCTGGTTGAAAAATAAAGGAGATTGTATGGGGTTTTCAAGTAAATTTACACTTACTATTTAATTTAATTTCTTTAAATTTTATTTTCAAATAATAAATTTTCAAAGAAATATTTCCTACTACAATTCTTCAAACTCTGTTTTTAAATATATTAAACTACCAAGGGTCATGTAAATATCTTCCAGGGGGATTCTAACCTGTTTGGAATCGTCACGGTTCCTGATGGTTACAGTGTCATCCTCCAAAGTTTGATGATCTACAGTCACAGCGTAGGGGACACCTATCTCATCAGACCGGGCGTATCGCCTGCCGATGGTACCAGAGGCATCATATTCGGCTATTAGACCTTCTCTTCTTAACTCGTCCCTTATCCTCCAGGCGACGGTTGCCAGTTCTTCTTTATTTACCAGTGGAAAGACGTTCACTTCCACAGGAGCTATATCGGCAGGAAGCTTTAAAATGGTTCTATCTCCTTCCTTATGGTAGCAGTGAAGGAGTACGGAGTAGATAATCCTGTCTATACCATAAGATGGCTCTATAACGTGTGGATAAATTTTCTCTCCCCTGACAGTCTCCTCTACCTCCTGGAAGTCGATGATATCCGGGGTTAGGATGTGTGTTTTGCCCTCAATTTCTAGGGGGTAATCTCCACTTTCCTGGAATGAATCTTTAATCTGAGAAGCATCCATTTCCTTCAGGGCTTCCATTATTTTAGGGGTATCCCCTTTAAATAGGGGACCGAACTTCTTCATCTGGGGCTTGGCCACCAGTTTCTTCACGGTTTTAGGCTGGTCATATTCGATGAAAACCCTTAAGTCTTCCTTACTGTGCTTACTATGGGATTTTAAGTCGAAGTCGGTACGATCAGCTATGCCTATTATCTCGATCCAGCCGTACCTGTCTGTTTCAATCTCCACATCCCAACAGTCTATGGCGTAATGGGCCATCTCGTTACAGAGGTGCTGCCTGAACCTTATCACCTCTTCAGGTATACCCAGATCCTTCAAGAATCGTAGGGCCAGGCACAGCTGGTAGGTGAGCATCTGGCTGGAAACGATACCATCATCAACTGCCTTTTGGGCTGTGTATTTAACAGGATCCCCTTCATCAGTTTGGCTTTGGGCGGAATACAGGTTCAAAGTGTCTTCTGCTACTTCATAGAATTGGGGGTGGGTTTTATCCCGGGGATCCACGAAGATCTCCACCTCGGCCTGGGTGAATTCCCGGAGTCTGATAACACCCTGACGGGGTGATATCTCGTTACGGTAGGCTTTACCCAGCTGCACCACGCCGAAGGGTAATTTACCACGATTAAACCTTAGCAACCTCTTGAAGGGTATGAATATTCCCTGCGCAGTTTCTGGGCGTAGGTATCCGGTTTGTTTGCCCTTTGAACCAATTATGGTCTGGAACATGAGATTGTAACTCCACACATGGGTTAGGGGGCCTCCACAGTTGGGGCAGGAGAGTTTTTCTTCAGAGAGAATTCTGGATAACTCCTCATTGGGAAGGCCTTCCACGTCCTTACCAGTGGCCTCGTTGATTATATGGTCTGCCCGGAAGACGTTTAAACAATCTTTACATTCAGTCATGGGGTCGTTAAAGTGGTCTACGTGTCCTGATGCTTTAAGGGCTTCCTCGGGCATTATGGTGGGAGATTCTATCTCGTAGAAACCCTCACCTATCACGTAGTATTCCCGCCATTTCTCCATGATCTTATTTTTTAAAGTGCCGCCTAGGGGGCCGTAATCAAAGAATCCAGCAACACCGGAGTATATTTCAAAAGAGGACCATAGGAATCCTCTTTTTTTGGCAATAGTCATTACTTCATCATTTTTCACATGATCATCTCGTTAATTAAAGGGTTGTAAAATTGAAAGCTTTGAGGTTCTAATAAGTTCCTACAGCTTAAAGTTCTCAATTAGTTCACTATAATATATATTATTTTACTAACTTGATCTGTTTGAACCTGTTTTTAATCTCATGGTCCAGTTTTATCTTACTGGTGATGGGGCGTTCCTGGCCCATGTATTTACTGTCCCGGTCGGGATGGCCATATGGCTTCTCTGAGGGGGATGTCATGGTTTCAAAGACTATCTGACACACCCTCTGTCCAGTGTAGAGGGCGACTGGCATTTTACCTATATTTGATATTTCTAGGGTTATCTTACCATGGAATCCCGGGTCTATGTAGCCGGCGGTTACATGCATGGTTATACCCAGCCGGCCCATGGATGAGCGTCCCTCGACACGGGCCACCAGGTCATCAGGGAGTTTAACAGTTTCATAGGTGGTGGCCAGGGCGAATTCCCCGGGGTGGATTATGAATGGCTCTCCCTCCGCTATGTAGAAGGATTCCATGTAGGATTCCAGGTCACCAGGATCCATAGGATCTATAACTGGTTTACGCACAATTCTAAAACCTTTAAATTCATTACCAATCCGGAGATCAACTGATGACGGCTGTATCTGCACATCGGGATCTTCCAATGGGTGTATGGTAATTCTACCATTTTCTAAATATTCTTTAATATCAGTATCACTTAAAATGGCCATTTTCTTCCCTCACTTTCCTCTTGATCTTCTTTTTTAATATCAATGGATGATGGGTTCCAGATGGTGTTGGGAAGACCGCAACTATTTCCCACTCCAACCAGTAGAACCTGGGAACCCTCATTGGATCTTAAAATTGAATTTTCCACCACCGGTATGGTCTTAACTGCGGCATCCCGTAGTTTACGGGTTAATGGACTGACCGCCTCTTCAGGACTCATCTTGATGATAATCGCGTCCAACTGTAGGTCCTGCCCTACTAATTTTTCCTCAATTTCCCAGCGGTCCACACCGGGACCTCCGATTACCAGACCGATGCCCTGGGCAATGGAACCAGTTTCCTCTCCTTCGAGTTTAACTGCCGCATCCACGGTTATAATTCTCTTTATACCTTCTGCTTCTATAATTGAGTTTATGGTTTTACCCACTTTACCTACACGTGCTCCCGGGCCTTTAGCCCGGGCCATAATCACTTTTCTGCCCTGGTATTCCCTTTGAGTTATCACCATTTCTCCCTGTTCTTGGAGCTCTCCGGGGTGGTCTGATTCCATCATCATCCCCACCACCAGGGGCCCTAAACCGTCACCAATTGGTTTGCCCTTGGAAAAGGCTTTAACTCCTTCAAATTGGGCTTTAACTATTTGCATGATTAAGGGGAGGCTCATCTGCAGCATCAAAAGCAACTGTAGGTTACCTGTTTTCCTGGAAAGCTCTAAATTATGCCTGACCTGCTTGGCTACGTTGTTGATTCCCAGGGTAGCTTTCAGGGTCATGGTTATGTTGGATTTCCAATCTTCATCAGCTTCTGGTGCCAGTTCCTCTGCCATGTATTTGAAGTTTTCCTCACTCATCTCCAGGATTTTATCCAGTTTACGGACAATCCCGTTTGGATCCAGGTCCACCGGTGGGATTACAAAGAATTCCATGAAATCCTTGACGGTAGCTTCTGGGTCTTTTGATGGATTACCCTTATCCCTTGAGATTTCTATCAATATCTTCTGGCCCTTCACCACCATGCTTTCTAATTCTGATACCGACCGGGTAACACTGGATATGATTCTTCTCCGGATGATTATAGGGAGAAATAGTACGAGCAGGATCAATACCAGTATGCCTATTATCTCAAAGGTGCTTAAACCAAATACCATTGTTTCTTCCTATTATTCATTTTTATAGGCATCTACCCTCTGTTTAATCCTTCTCAGGGTACCTTTCAGGGTGTGGGCTTCTCTCGCGGAGATGAAAGACCTTCCCAGTATCCTGCGAAACACGGTGGAGGCATTTCTACATTTATGGGGTGGATATCCCAGTTTATCTATGATCTGGTCCATGGTGTAGATTAAACTTTCTTTTTCAATCTTTGAAGCCAGTTCTGAGTCCTCCACATGGAAGGTAAGGTCCTTTTTAAATAATTCATAGAATATTATGGCGGCCGCATGGGTTACGTTCATTATGGGATACGCTTCATGGGTAGGTATAGATACCACCACGTCACATAGTTCAATTTCCTTGTTGGTTAGGCCGTTTCCTTCCCTACCAAAAATTATGGCGATATTCCCGTTGAAATTTACAGATTCCCGGAGCTGCTCTGGTTTCACGGCGATACGGGGAACGTTATGGCTCCCACCTGCTACACCTGTGGTCCCTACCAGGAAATCTATTCCTTCAGAGTCTCTAAATTCCTCCAGTGAACTGTAGGTTTTCCTCTCTCGGATTATGTCCTTGGCGTGCATGGCCTGGAACCAGGTCTCATTTTCTATCGAGCAGGGGTTGATGAGGATTAGTTTGGTTAGTCCGAAGTTTTTCATGGTCCGGGCTAAAAATCCAATGTTGCCTGGAGATTCTGGTTCTGTAAAAACAACGTAAATCATGGGAATCCACTTCATTCGACGGGAATCATAATATCCACTTTATTTGAACATTCAATCTTTTCGGTAGGCCATCTGAAGTAATCTTAAGATATTAAGCACTTCCACATCCGATCCTTCCTTTACCAGGGAATCCCGTATATGGTACTCACAGAAGGGACAGATGGTTATCACCGCATCTGCGTCGGTCTTCTTTATCATATCTACCTTTCTTTTACCCATTTTAGTGGCCAGTTCTGGCTTACCTGCACGCACTCCACCACCGGAACCGCAGCACCGGTTGGGCTCTTCCATTTCAACGAATTCCAGTCCCTTGATCTTACCTAGGATTTCCCGGGGTGTTTCCCGGATGCCCTGTCCCCTGGCAAGGTGGCAGGGGTCGTGGTAGGTGACCCTCATATTTAGGGGTTCCATATCTTCGGTGTTCAGCTTATCTGCCAGGAACTCGCTTATCTCCACCACATTGAGGTTCACACCATATTGGGGGTAGTCGTTTTTAAGGGTGGCTCCGCATCCAGCACAAACCGTTAAGATGATGTCGTAATCCTTGAATACCTCTTCATTTTTCCTCACCAGTTCTTCTATGATATCGGTCTGTCCGGTCCGAATCATGGGGGAGCCGCAGCATACTTGATCTGTGGGTACCATTACATCTATCCCATGCTCCTTTAACACGTCCATGAGGGCCAGTCCCACATCAGGCAGCCGGTAGTCGATCATGCAACCGGTGAAGAAGGCGATTTTAGGTTTCTTTTCATCAGGTTTTACATGTTCTGATCCTTTTTCATCCCCTTCCTTTTCATCGGCTTGTTCACCCAGGAACTTGATCAAGCCATCACCCATCTCTCCCCCACCCAGGGGTTCCACTGATCGGCCCGTTTCCTTTATGAGCTTTTTAACTGTTTTATGGGGTGGTAGGGGACCGATACCTTCCTGACAGGAGATCTCCCTCAGTTTTTCGATAGCGCCGCCGAAGGTGTTTATCTCCTTGGGACAGACCTCCACACACCGGCCACAGGATGTGCAGCAGTATAATCCTTCATCAAACCCGGTCCGGGCACGGTCTCCACAGTCACGGGGGTCTAATGCGAATTTACTCAGGTAACGCATGAAGTATGGTCCGGCGAATTCCTTGGTCTCTGCTATCACGGGGCAGGAGGATAGGCAGGACAGGCATTCGATGCAACTTCTAAGCTTCCTTGAATTCTCCAGTTCCTCGGGGTTAATCACCGCCGGGCACGTGTATACGTTGCAGTCGTCGATGAACAGGTTTAATTCCTTAACCCGGCTGTCAACGGGGATCCGGTCAACTACCAGGTCCTTTATCACGTCAAAGTCCAGTGGTTCGATCAGGTCTCCGTTTTCTATCTCCACTTTACAGGCGAGTACAGTTTCTCCATTTACCTTCACGGCGCAGGAACCGCACTGACCAGCCCGGCAGGAGCACCGGTAACTGATTTGGGCGTTATATTCCTCATTAATACTATTTAAGGCATCTAAAACCTTCATCTTCTCCTTTTTATCGATCTGGTAGGTTTCAAGATGGGGTTTTTCATCCTTTCCAGGGTCGTATCGTGATATTTTTACTTCAATCATCATTTATCTTTCCATAAATAGGTTTTTGAATTTTAAAGATTTTTGAATTTAAGAGTACATCTAGCTTGATTATATTATTATTAAAATAAAATCTAGAAATCAGATAATAATTCATTTGTAGTATCAAATATTTATCTATTTATCCCGGGGTTTTTTGTTTAAAAAATTTAACTTTAAAAATACATATAAATTACCATGACTTCCTTTGATTTTTCCCCTGAACTGAACCGGTATCTGGAAAAAATCCAGGCGGAAACTGGCCGGGAGATCACCTTCCAGGAAAACACCAATCTGGGAATAAAGGGCATAACCGCCGCTTACCAGTACCATCCCCAGAAACTCATCATCATTTTGAACCCGGAATACCACCGGGCTAAGGAGGATGTGGAAAGATCCATAGCCCATGAAGCCACCCATGGATATATACTATATAAAATGGGCTTCTGCAGGTCAAAATACGGTGAGGGGGTTCCCAGTGACTATAAAAGGGACGTCCAGATCATATTTACCATCGTAGAGGACCTGGTGGTTAATAAAATAATCGCAGACCATGGATTTGCTCCATTCGGCCACGAATACCTCCCCACGTTAAGGGAGGAGATCAGGGTCGCCCAGGAGGGGGAAGAGGCAGGGGAAGCTTTCTACCACCAATTTACAGAGAACCTGCATAGGGAGGCCCTCTTGATGGTATCCCGGTACATCATAGCCTGGGGCTTTTTAAGATACTACACCCTTAAAAACGAGGAAGAAGAGTTAATCAGGGAGTTTACACAGGTATTTGGGAAGTACTACCCGGATTACTACCAGTACGCAGCCCAGGTGGTTGAAATAATCCAAGAAAAGGACATCTTTAAAAGCGATGACGAATGTCGGGCTATACAGGAAATACTCCGGCTATTCAAGATGGATGCAAATGTGGAACTGGTGAAAACTAACCAATCCCAACGTATTCCTTCACTTTAAGCCAGTAAATAAATAGTTCATCCTCTAATTCTTTATATTCCGGAAATTCACATGATATTATATTCCAGAATTTTCTATTATGGCTCATCTCTATCAGGTGGCTTAATTCATGGAATACTATGTACTCTATTAGATTGGCTGGGAGATATTTCAGGTACTGATTGAAATTTACCTTCCCATTACTGCTGCAGCTACCCCACCGGGACTTCATCCTGCGGAACTTGATCTCCTCTACCTTAACATCCAGCTTCCGGGAGTATTTCTCCACTGTCTGGTGGATTATCTCCTTAAATTCCCTATCAGTACGTTTTAGATATAATTTCCTGTTTTTAGATTCCATCTGGGACTGTTTTACCTGGGATATTTTGTTATAAATCCATTTTTCATGTTTCCTGATTAGTTCCTGGGCACCGTCATAACCTTCTGGGAGAATAACATATAGAACATCTGTTTTAATCTCTAAACGGGGATATTTAACCTTACGATGACTGACCACGTAGTCCACATGTAAATCTTCGATCTTCAGTCGGTTTTTGGGTTTCATTTTTCCTCAAAATTTATTTTACAAACGAAATAATCTAAATAATAGGATGGGTAATTTAGTATAAGATCAAGATATCTTATTAAAAACCGATCCCTAAATATTCTAATTGAAATATAACTAAATATCCTAATTGAAATATTAATATTGAAATCTGGGAAGTTTATATTCTAAGAAGTATTCAAATTAAAAGATTAGAAATTTTTTAATTCAGAGTTTCTAGGAGATATTACATGAACATCAAAGACATTTTAACCGCTCCAGAAGATGAGAAATTATTTTTACTGGGTAACGAAGCTGCAGTTCGAGGAGCACTGGAGTCCGGGGTATCCGTGGCATCCACCTATCCCGGGACGCCTTCCTCTGAAATTGGAGATATCTTCTCCAAGATAGCCAAGGACGCTGGTATCTACTTCGAGTTTTCCACCAACGAGAAGGTGGCTTTAGAGTTAGCGGCAGCTGCCTCTGCTTCGGGACTTCGAACCTTCACCTTCATGAAGCATGTGGGGGTAAACGTGGCATCCGACTCCCTGATGAGCGTGGTCTACTCCGGAGTAAACGGGGGAATGATCATACTATCCGCGGATGATCCCTCTATTTTCTCATCCCAGAACGAACAGGACAACAGACATTACGCCCGCCTGGCCAACATCCCCATGCTAGAGCCTTCCAACCCCCAGGAAGTTAAGGATTTAATTAAATTTGGATATGAGGTATCGGAGGAGTACCAAATACCGATTCTGATGCGTACTACTACCAGAATATCTCATATGAGGGGAATTGTGGAAGTAAACTCACTGGATAAGGAGGAAAGAATGGGATTTTTCCATAAAGACCCGAAAAGGTTCGTCCCGGTTCCGGAGGTTGCCCTGGTGAACCACAGAAAACTGGTGGAAAAAATAGGTAAACTTCAGGAAAAAGTAGATAACTCTCCTTTAAACAAAGTATTCGGTGATAAAACTGAATTAGGAGTGATCACATCAGGAAGCGCCTTCAATTATGTTATGGATGTGGTGGGAGAAGGTGATCTCCCTGTAAAAGTTCTTAAGTTAACATTTACTTATCCATTCCCAGAAGAAACAGTACTGAAATTCATCCAGAGTGTTGATAAAGTACTGGTGGTGGAGGAAGTTGACCCGGTGATGGAGAAGGATGTACTGGCTGTGCTGGGTAAAAATGGTATCATTAAGAAGGTTCATGGGAAATTGGACGGAACACTACCTTTGATCTATGAATTTAACCCAGAGATTGTACGTAATGGTATAAATAAGGTTTTAGGGAATGGTTTAGGTGTTGAACTTAAAAAAGGTGAGGAAAAAGAAACCATTCCCCTTCCCAAGAGACCACCCACCTTATGCCCAGGATGTCCCCACCGTGCCATCTACTACGCCGTCAAAAAGAGTATCGGGGATTTAAATCTGAAAGACGTTATCTTCCCCACGGATATCGGGTGCTACACCCTGGGAATTGAGGCACCATACGAGGCTGGTGACTACCTCCTCTCCATGGGTTCTTCCATTGGAACGGGCTGCGGCTTTTCCAAGGCCACCAAACAGAAAGTGGTGAGCTTCATAGGGGATTCCACATTCTTCCACGCGGGAATACCTCCCCTGATAAATGCCGTTCACAACAAGGACAACTTCACAGTGGTGATACTGGACAACCGGACCACCGCCATGACTGGCGGCCAGCCACACCCTGGTCTGCCCCGGGATGGCATGGGAGATCCCGCCCCGGAGATATCCATCGAGGAAATTGTTAAAGCAGCGGGTGCGGGTTTCATAGAAACCACCAATCCATTGAATCTGAAAAAATCAGAAGAGGTTTTCAGACGGGCCCTCCAATATCCAGGCGTTTCAGTGGTGATATCTAAGTATCCATGTATGCTGATTAAAATCAGGGGTAAGAAGAAGAAATTCATAGTGGAAATCAAGGAGAACTGTGATAACTGCATGGTTTGTCTGGAAGATCTAAGCTGTCCTGCTATTTACCTGGCAGAGGATGGTTCCATAAATATAGACGCCCAGCTCTGTAATAACTGCAGCATGTGCATACAGGCCTGTCCAGAGAAGGCTATTGGTGTCAAGAAAAAATAATAAAAATATATATTAGTAATTGCTATCATTCTTTATTGAAAAATCGCCAAACATCATTATGGAGAAAAATTTGCTAACATCATTAGGGGAGAAAATTCATGAAAACGTACAACATTTACATCTGCGGTGTAGGTGGACAGGGAATAATAAAGACCTCCATCGTAATGGGCGAAGCAGCCATGAAAATGGGAAACCCAGTGGTGATGAGTGAGATACACGGCATGGCTCAGAGAGGGGGGGTGGTATCCACCGAGTTAAAGATAGGCCACTCCCGGAGCCCACTTATCGGATATGGTGAGGCAGACCTTATTCTGGCCTTCGAACCACTGGAGGCGCTTAGATCCATAGATAAAATAGGAGAAGGGGGATGTGTGGTTACCAACACCGCACCCATCATGCCCTTCAACATAAACACCAGTAAAAACCCTTATCCCAGGATGGACTTTATTTTAAAGGAGCTTGAATCCAGATCAAGCAAATTATACGCCCTTAACGCCCTGGATATTGCAAAAGAAGCGGGACACATATTATCCCTTAACATGGTGATGCTGGGAGGTGCAGCGGCAGTGCCAGACTTCCCGGTGGATAAAACATCAATACAGGAATCAATGAAGGATAATTTACCAGCAAAATCATTGGAAATTAATTACAAAGCTTTCAATAGAGGATTTGATATCGTAAATTCTAAATAGAAGGTATCTATTGTAAATAGAGATTTCAATAATTTTAAAGGAATTTATAATTCCTGGCATGGAGAATGAGTAGATGAAGAAACTGCTATGGTGGCTGATCGCAGGATCATCGGGGGGGCCTAATCGGGCCAAGATTATCATGAAATTAAAGGAGAGACCCTATAATGCCCACCAACTAGCTGAAGAACTGGATCTGAATTATAAAACAGTCCGGCATCATCTGAAGGTTCTACAGGAAAATAACGTGATAACATCCAGTGGAAAACAGAAGTATGGGGAGTTATATTTCCTATCCGATAAGATGACTGATAATTATGATGTATTTAGTGAAATTTGGGAAACGTTAAAAAAATAGTAGATTATTTAAGGGAGAGAGGTTAAAAAAAATGGCTGTGATAGAAAATGTAACGCTAGCTTACATTGCAATGTCGATAGGAGTAATTAACGTCTGTCTGATGATGGGGTTACTTAATTCTTACTTGAAAACCTATAATGAAATAAAATCTGGTTTCACCATTGGTCTTATATATTTTACATCCCTTATACTCATCCAGAATATTTTCACCACCTTATACCTGGCTATTCAAGTAATTGTACCCGCTCCAGAGTTGCTAATATCTGAAATTCACGAACCAATCAAACCATTACTGTTCATCAACATGATCCAGCTGGTGGCCCTGATTGTACTCTACAGAATTACCCGGAAGTAGCTTGGTAATTAGGTGGAAAGTTGGAAGAAATTGATGTGAGAAGTGGGCATAAATATTTAAATTAATTTTTCATTTATATACAGTTATGTCATTTTTCACCTTAATGATAAAAAACCCGTTCAGGAACAGAACCAGGGCAACACTGGCTATTATTGGAATTGCCATAGGGATAGCAACCATCGTAGCGTTAGGCATGGTTACAGGCGGCCTTCAGAGTTCTACCCAGAGCACCCTCAAAGCAGGATCCGCTGAAATTACCGTGACCAAAATTGGCTCTGGTAACTTTGGATCTAGTGGAGGGATCCTGGATGAAAGCCTGATAACCGATCTGAAAAATACGAACGGAGTCAAGGATACGGCAGGTATCTTGAGGGTTAATTCTAATGTTTCTACTCCTTCTGGAGGCTCGGGGTTCGGTTCCATGGGCGGATTTTTAGTTAACGGAATTGACAGCAGCAAATTAGCTCTGGTAGGTATCGATAGTGTTAATGGCACCATATTCACTAACGGGAGTTCAAATGAGATAATTATCGGTAAAACCGTTGCACAAAATCTTAACAAGACTGTGGGCAGTACAATAGATATATATGGAACTGAATTTGAAGTTACCGGGATTTTTGAGTCAGGAAATTTCATATATGACACCGGGGCATTTACCTCACTATCCACCCTCCAAAATCTGACCAATAACACAGGTAAAGTCAGCTATATACAGGTAAAGGTCAACGATAATGCAAACGCCTCTCAGGTGAGTAAAACAATCCAGGATGAACGTCCTAACGATCTATCTGCAACCACGGCCGTAGATCAGGCTAACCGGATAAATCAGAGCTTGGGAATGATAGACACAGCTTCATGGGCCATATCGCTCCTGGCAATAGTGATCGGTGGTGTGGGAGTTATCAACACCATGATCATGTCCGTCTTTGAGAGAACACGAGAAATAGGTGTACTGAAAGCTGTGGGGTGGAAAGACAGAAGGATACTGGGAATGATCCTGGGTGAATCCATCATACTTACTTTAGTAGCTGCGGTAGTGGGTATAATATTAGGTATAGTGGCGGTGGAAATAATATTCAAATTATTTATAACTTCCCAATCCTTTGAAGCTGTACTTACCATGGATACATTATTAAAGGCCTTTGGTGTGGCTTTACTGGTGGGTATAGTAGGTGGATTGTATCCTGCTTATCGCGCATCAAGACTGGCACCAACCGAGGCGTTACGCTATGAATAAAAACATAGAGGAAATTTTATGACCGAAGAGAACGTCATTGAAATACATAATCTCCAGAAAACCTATGACAAAGGGAAAATCAAGGCCTTAAATGGCATAGACCTGGAGATTAAGAAGGGAGAGTTCATATCCATAATGGGGCCATCTGGTTCTGGTAAATCCACCCTCTTGAATATGATAGGGGCCCTGGACCGGGCGGAAGAAGGCACCATTAAAGTGGCAGGTATAGACCTAATGAAGACCAGGGATTTAAGTGAATTCCGTTCCCAGGAGATCGGCTTCGTATTCCAGATGCACAACCTGGTACCCAACCTTAGTGTTCTGGAGAACGTGGAGATACCCATGTACGAAACCAGGGTGAAAAGTGAGGAAATGCGTAGAAGGGCATTGGAACTCCTGGAAGCGGTAGGACTTAAAGATAAGGCAGATAAAAATCCCACTAAACTCTCTGGCGGTGAAAGACAGAGGGTGGCTATTGCCAGGGCACTGGTAAACCACCCCTCCATAATCCTGGCCGATGAACCAACCGGGGCGTTGGATTCCAAAACCGGGGATGTTATACTGAATTTACTCAAAAGTTTACACAGTAAAGAACAAGTAACCCTGGTAATGGTCACCCATGAACCCTACGTGGCTGAAATGGCCGATCGGATATTACACGTACTCGACGGTAAGATTAACAATTCAAGTTAATCACTAGTGGATTATTGGGAGGTTGTTTATTTTCCTCCTCCATTTTAGATAAAAACCCTATAATTAATTTTTATTTATAGAAAAAATAATTCTGTAATAAAAAAAATTTATTAAAAAAAAATTAGGACATTACCAGTTATATACTTCTTCTGGTGGAATTATCACGGCTCCACCCTCATTCAGGGCCCGGATACCTCCATCAACATCTTCGGGATGCAGTAAAACAATGGCTCTTTGTTCTTTTTCATCCACAAAGGCATACAGGTAGTCCAGATTAATATTTGCTTCATCCAGGAATTTCAATATGGCATTTAATCCGCCGGGCTTATCAGACATCTCCACTGCAATAACGTCCCCTACTTTAACCAGAAAATTGTTTTCTTCCAGTACCTCGGTTGCCTTTTCAGGTACTGGGACTATCAGTCTTAATATGCCGAAATCTGAAACATCGGCTATGGACATTGCCCGTATGTTAATATCGTTGTTGGCCAGGACATCCAGGGCTTTCCTCATCCTGCCCTTCTTATTTTCTAGAAATATAGAGAGTTGTTTTATTTTCACTTATAAATCCCCCTTTATGAGTCTCCTTTTTTTTTAATCGTCGAATTCCATCTTTAATATCTTTTAAAATCATCCTCTTATAAACTCAATCAAATTTCCTCTTATCAATAACCCTTATGGCTTTTCCTTCGCTTCTGGGAAGTGTTTTGGGCTCAACCAGGGTTACATCAACCCTTATACCTATTTCATTGTGTATCTGGTTTTCAATTTTCCTCTTAATACCCACCAGTTCCTTTACCTCGTCTGAGAAGAGACTTGGTGATGCTTCCACCTGCACTTCCAGCTCATCAAGGTGCTGCGGTCTGGTTACGATGATCTGATAGTGTGGTTCCAGTCCATCAATCTTCAAGAGGGCCTTCTCGATCTGTGAGGGGAAGACGGCCACTCCTTTAACTTTAAGCATGTCATCGGTTCTTCCAGTTATGCGGTCCATTTTGATGAAGGTCCGGCCACAGGAACATTCCGTCCTTCTCAGTGCAGTGACGTCCTTGGTCCGGAAACGGATTATGGGCATACCCTCCCTGGTGAGGTTGGTTAAAACCAGTTCACCCTTCTCACCTTCAGGAAGGGGGTTCAGTGTTTCTGAATCTATTATTTCCGGATAGAAATGGTCTTCCATGATGTGCAGGCCGTCCTGTGCTTCACATTCCAGGGCAATTCCCGGGCCCATTATCTCGGTTAATCCGTAGATGTTAAATGCCGGGACACCATACCTCTTCTCTATCTCTTTTCTCATTCCTTCGGTCCACATCTCTGCACCGAAGCCTATTGATTTGAGTTTAAGGTTATCCTGGTTGAGACCTTCTTCTTGGGCCACTTCTGCCAGGTAGAGTCCGTAGGACGGGGTGAAAATAAGTACGTTGCTCCCGAAATCTTCCAATATCTCGATTTGCCTCTTGGTCTGGCCGGTGGAGATGGGAATAACCGTGGCCCCTATCTTCTGGGCTCCGTAGTGTACTCCGAACCCACCAGTAAAGAGTCCGTACCCATGGGTGTTCTGTATTATATCGTCTTCAGTGAGTCCAAACATGGTCAGACCCCGGGCCATAACCTCAGACCAGATTTCAATATCTTTCCTGGTGTATCCGGAGACTGTTGGTTTACCCGTGGTTCCAGATGAAGTGTGAAGTTCCACGATCTTTTTAGGTGAAACAGCGAACATCCCAAAGGGATAGGCCGCCCGCAGGTCATCTTTGGTGGTTAAGGGGAGTTTTTGAATATCTTCCAGGGTTTTTATATCCTCTGGTTTGACACCTGCATCATCAAAACGCTTTCTATAAAAGGGCACATTTTCATAGGCCTTTTTTACCACTTCCTGCAACCTCTCTAACTGTAATTCTTCTCTTTTTAGAGGTGGCATACATTCTTCTTCTTCATTCCAAAACATCTAATATCTCCCTCAAAGTCTTAATCAAAGTTTTTTTTAGTGTCAGTGTATGATATGGAAACTGTTGATCACCAGGTCCATCTCGTCCTTGTAATCCAGAGGTGACGAGTCAAATATGAACATCACGAAATAAATGGTGGTGTTTTTGGATACAGCTACTCCTCTGGCGTTAAATGTGGTGTTGTTCACCTTATGAGCGAATTCAATGTTGTAACCCGTTGAATTGTCTATGGTTATGTTGCCTTCATAGGTGATAGCACCTGTCTGCATGATGTTCTCCCGCCACTGGGACATCCTATCCTGGAAGGTGAGGTTTCCCAGGTCTTCGTTCATCACCACGAAGCTGTTATTTTCATTTTTGGCAACAGTGACCACTACTGGTGCTTTGGTTCCATTGGTCACATTCCATCCTTCCGGATAATCGAATGATATCAGACCATTTTCAAAATGGTTCACAGGGGGAGAGGTTATATTGGTAGTGTTGTTGGTTACATTATGGGTGGCATTGAAACTGTTTATAGCCAGCAACCCTACCACACAGATAAAAATGATAAGTAATACGCCTAATACAATTCTTTTATCTTTAATGCCGGGGATTTTCTGCAGTTTATCGGAAAGCAATGATAATTCATCTCTATCATGGGATTTCCCCAGTATAGAAGGGTGATCTTTCTGGGGTTTGCCTAAGCCTTTTCTCTTAGCTGGGCTTAAGCCGTTTCCCTTATCTTTGCCTAAGCTTTTCCCGGTAACTAAACTCTTTCCTTTACCTTTATCTAAGCCTTTTCCATTACTTGGGCGGCCTAAACTTCTTGCCTTACCTTTATTTAAGCCTTTCCCGGTAACTAAAGCCCTTCCCTTACCAGTGATCTTATCCTTATTTCTATCCTTGATGGTGATGGCTTTGTCCTTTAAATCTTTTAAATCGTCCAGGTCTATTATTTTTGATTTACGGGAATCATTCTTCCCCAGTTTTCGTGGGCCGTTATTCAAAGTTACACACCAGAGTTTCTAATTCTAAATTTAATATATCGATTGATCTAATATAACCTTTTTAAATATAAGTAGAGAAGAGTTGTTTACATAAGTGATATCTTTTAAATAAATATTTTTTTGAATTAATTGTTATTATAAGCTATTTATATTTAATAACCTTCAATATTATCATAAAATTAGCTGGAAAAGTAGTGATTTTATGGATATAATAATATTGAGTATAATTGTTGTGATATTTCTCCTGATTAACGGTTATGTAGGTTATGTTGCCTGGCGTAGAACAAAGAACGCTGATGATTATCTGGTTGCCGGGAGGAAAACGCATCCCTTTATCATGGCTTTAAGTTATGGGGCTACATTCATCAGTACCGCTGCGATCGTAGGGTTTGGAGGAGTAGCAGCTAACTATGGAATGGGAATCCTATGGCTGGTCTTTTTAAACATTTTTGTAGGGATATTCATTGCCTTCGTCTTTTTCGGAAAACGAACACGGAAAATGGGACACAACTTGGGAGCCCTAACATTCCCTGAATTTTTATCCAAACGATTCAACAGCAGGTTTATACAGTACTTTTCAGGTGCAGTTATTTTCATTGGAATGCCCCTCTATGCCTCGGCAGTACTTATTGGAATGGCTAGATTCGTGGAGACCAGCCTGCAAATTGATTACAACATTGCCCTGGTGGTAATGGCCGTCATCGTTGCAGTGTATGTTATTTTTGGTGGAATTAAAGGTGTGATGTATACAGACGCCCTACAGGGGAGTATAATGTTCTTTGGGATGATCTTCTTAATGGTCGCCATTTACTGGATTTTAGGGGGTGTAACCGATGCAAACCAGGCCTTAACCAACCTTGTGAATATAGTACCTGCTAATGCCACAGCAGTGGCCACGGCTACAGGATTCACTGGATGGACATCCATGCCTGCACTGGAAAGTCCTTTCTGGTGGACTTTGGTCTCCAGTCTTATCCTGGGGGTGGGTATTGGAGTTCTCTCCCAGCCCCAGCTGGTGGTACGGTTTATGACGGTTCGATCCAACAAGGAATTGAATCGAGGAGTGTTAATCGGTGGTTTATTCATCTTCGTAATCACATTCGGAGCTTACGTGGTAGGTTCACTTTCCAACGTCTACTTCTTCCAAACAACCGGCCAGACTGCGGTTCAGGCAGCAGGCGGAAATCTTGATAAGGTCATACCCACATTTATCACCGCAGCAATGCCTTTGTGGTTTACATACCTGTTTATGGTAACCCTTCTATCTGCAGCCATGTCCACCCTATCGGCACAGTTCCATGTGCAGGGGACTGCCCTGGGAAGGGATATCTATGAAACAATCCGCCGAAAGACAGGAGGATCTTCTGTGAGAGTGGCCAGAATTGGAATACTGGTTGCAGTTTTAATTGCACTGGTTATGGGATACATCCTACCGGCGAGTATCGTAGCTGTCGGAACATCCCTGTGGTTTGGTATAACTGCAGCGGCGTTTCTATCCATATACACAGCCGCCTTATATTGGAGAAGGGCCACAAAAGAAGGTGCAATCGCAGGAGTTGTCTCTGGATCTGTGGTCAGTCTACTATGGCTGCTTTTAGGATTTAAAAAATCCGCGGAAGCTTTGGGAATCTCCCAAGCATTAGTGGGACAGTCTACCATTATAACCACGGCACCCTGGCCCACCGTGGATCCATTAGTGATAGCGCTTCCAGTGGCCGTTGTGGTTACCATCATCGTTTCTTACCTCACCAAACCTCCGGAAAAGGAATTTCTGGACAGGTGCTTCGAGGGAGTTGATGGGGGCAAGGGGAAATAGAAATAGCCGATATGAAACTCAAAAAATATATTTACCGGAAGAATAAGGTTGAAAACTGGACTGAAGTATTCCAGAATCCCTGCCAGGTAACAGTTCGAAGTTTCCAGACCGGAACAGTGAAGATAAACAGAAAGGGAACTTTAAATCCTGACCATCCCCTGGCAGGAGATGTCCAGGAAGAGGAATTAGAGGTTCCTATACTGGTCTACTGGGTGCGCCATAAGGAAAAGGGTGATATTCTTTTAGATGCCGGGCTCGATGCTTCTTATATTACGGATCCCTACGGTGGATTAGAAGGATCCTCAGTTGACGAGTTTAAACTAGGTGAACATAAAAATATCGCATATCATATCCAAGATCATGGTATTGAACTTAAAACAGTTTTTTTAAGCCACCTACATGCGGATCATGCTGCAGGTGTAAGAGAACTGCCCAGAGACATCCCTTATATCATCTCTAAGGGAGAATATGATGAATATCAACCTGAAGTACATGGAGATTTCCTGGAAGGACTGGAAGAACTATATGAAATAGACTTTTCCCAGGCCACAAAAATACCTCCCATAGGTTCCAGTATAGATATTCTAGGCGACGGATCTCTTTGGACTATTTGGACACCGGGACACACCCCCGGACACATGTCATTCCTGGTTAATGGAATGGAAGGTCCAGTTTTACTCACCATGGACGCGGCCTTCATCCATGAGAACCTAGAAACAGGAGTGGCACCTGGTGATTATACCTGGAATGTGGAGATGGCACAGGAAACCCTGGAGAAGATAATTGAATTTTTAAGGGAATATCCGCAGGTTAGGGTGGGCCCTGGTCATGGGACTTTGAAATTAAGTATTTAAGCTTTTTTTGCATGAATATTTTTGTTAAAAAACCACGAACATTATAACCAAATAAGGTAAATTGCTTAAATTTTTTTATTTCGATATTGGTATTGCCTCTGATTTTAACTTCTTGAAATCTCCTTTATCTCCATATTGACAAAGGGTTACAAAAGCGGTGTTAGTATCTTTGTTAATTGGTGGTGAGACTACTACAAAGGTCTTTGTACATTTATTTTTATCTATCCAGGTACCGGAGTTAACGTAGACCTGTTTTTTCCCTTCTTTATTTTTAGTGGTTATAACTCTTGCCTCATGGGTATGCCCGAATATCACTATTTTCTTATCAGAATCAGGGTTTTCAAAAAATTGAATCCGGGATTGATCATCCAGATGACTGGCCAAAGCTGCTTTCAGTATTGCTTCTTCCAAGGGGATTTTTACAGGAACAAGATTATTATCCTGCCTTTCATCCCAGTTTTCAATAATCCCATTATGCAATTTAACATCAATATAGCCAGTTTCAGGATCCTGGTAGGGTAAAAAATCATTTATGGAATGAAGATCGGTTAATCCATCTAGACCTGTGTTTATAACCTTTTTTCTAATTCCTTCTTTCACTGGGAATTCAGTGATCAGCTCCTTCCACACGTTCCAGTAAAGGAAATAGCCCAATTGCTCTGCTCCCAGTTCATTTTTATAGACTACAGGTAGTTTAACATTGTTTTCACGGCGGCCTTCTATTACTGAGCTGGTGGCCATCCTGGTGAAAAAATATCCTGGTGGTAGTATGGATTCGGTGTGGGTTATCGGCCGGTTAGAGAAATCGGGTGCGCAGAAGAAATTATAACGGTGCCCGTGTTCGATGATTAACTCGGGAAAATCTGGGGGTACGTAAGCTCCTAATCCTTTAACATCACGTGCTTCAGATATTCCGGGCAGTATACTTTGAATATCACCTGAATTTATTAGGATGTCATGATTTCCCGGTACATAGGTCACTTCAATGTTTCCATCTTTTATTATATCATTAAATGCATCAAATATAGATTTATTATTTTCAGCCACAACTTTCACGAAATCACGTTGCGTTTTCCCATTGAATGTATCAACCTGCATTGGAACGAACCATTCATCAATCAAATCACCAGCTATAACCAGTTCTTTAACTTCAGATGAGTATCGAACCTGTTTTAAAAAATTGACCAATGCATCACGGTTCTGTTTAGTTTCCGTATAAGTGTCATCTGCACCCAAGTGGAGGTCGCTTATAATCAGTATTAACGATCTTTCATCATTTAAATCGGGAATACCTTCTTTCACATCTTCGTTTAATTTTAGCTCAACGTAGTTTAAAGAATCGACAACTGTCGGATCTTCTTTTTCATGCGAATGAGTAATATTTGATTCAACAGTAAAAGTTTTTTGGAGCGATTTTTTAGAAGCCATATTAGTACCTTCTTTAATCTAATTTAATAGCTT
>Ga0334885_1002228_pt1 | contig 20617 bp, 11 predicted proteins | sample GraSluR1_MG_8_FD_207233 | JGI IMG/M metagenome (GOLD analysis project Ga0334885, IMG submission 207233) | Sludge microbial communities from methane-producing bioreactor in Wageningen University, Netherlands - Granular Sludge_31_05-R1 | ecosystem: Engineered > Bioreactor > Anaerobic >...
CACGCCGCCCACACCCTTGATCGAGTCCGTCTCCACCCGGTTGGTGGTGACCGGCACCAGGCCGCGCGCACGCAGGAGGCTGCCGATCTTGAGCTCGATCTCCGCCACGGCCTGCACCTTCTGCACCTGCTCCTCCGGGCCCTGCACCTGTACGGCACCCACGGCGGTGCCGCTACCCACCCGGATCACAGGGACGACCTTGGTCATGCCTTCACTTTCGATGCCTCGCTGGCTGAGCAGACCGTTGATGAAGTGGTCGATATCCGGCCCGAACTGCTTGACCACCAGTGCGATGCCGCCGATCTTCAGGACGGTCATCAAAGCGCCGCCCAGGTCCAGAGCGGCCGCCGGAGGCGGGGCTGCGCCGAGGCCCACCAGGAAGCACAGCGCACATGCCAGCGCCACCAGACAGTGATAGGGTTTGCGCTTGAGCATTCGGATCCCCTCCTATAGTTTCAGGTCGGCCAGACCGGTAACTCCCACGCCCTGCACGCGGTCGAGGGTGCTACCGGGGACCCGGGTTGAGATGGGCACGTACACGTTCAGCTCGATGAACTTCTGCCACCGGGCCTCCACCTGGGCGACTGCCTGAACCAGCCCCACGCGGTCGCTGGGACCGGCGATGCGCGCCATGCCGATCCGGGTGCCGTCCAGAACACTCAGGATGGGGACCCACTTGTCGGTGTAGTCGACCCTGTCCACGTCGGCGGTGCCCGCTTCGGCGTCCGTGCCGGCACCGGTGCCGCCGGCCGCGAGCTGCTGCTGCGGCTCTGGGGGTGCATAGTGGGCGGCAAGGGCTCCGGAGATCGCCCGAGCCCACTCCCCGGCCAGCACGCTTGGGCTCCTGCCGTGGCTGTCGGCCTCGGCCTTCTCGATGCTGATGAGCAGTTGCTCCCTGGCCTGCACCACCTGCAGACCGTAGAGACTGCCGGCGATGACCTCGGAGGGCAGCAGGCCGGCCTCGATCTGACGACTCAGACGGGTGGCCAGCATCCGCGCACGCACGGGAGGCGCGTAGCCGCCCGCCGTGGTCAGCACCTGCAGCACCTCTTGCCCGTCGATGAGCAAGAGCCCCACTTGCCGGCCGTCACGGGTGTCTTCCTGGTGCTCCACGCTGGGCGGACCCGCCGGCTCTGCCGCCGCGGTCGGTTCTTCAGGCTCCACCGTCTCGGCCTGCTCCGCGGGCTGCACAGACTCGGCGCGTGCCTCGGTGCCCAGTACCTGATGCAGCGCAGTGGCAATCGCGGAGACCCAGCTTGCCGCCAGGCTCTCGGCGGAAACGCCGGAAGCCGTCGCCTCCATCTCGGCGACGGAGATGATCATGCGATCCCCGCCCAGAACATACCAGGTGCCGTCCACCTCGAAGACCTGGAAGTCATCGGCTCCGGCGCCGCTCTCCACGGCCATGTTAATGCGTGCGGCCGCGAGGCTGGCCCGCTCATACGGGTCCATGTCATTGTTGGTGAACAGTGTGGTGATCACCACTTGCTCGCCAATGAGCACACGGCCCTGAACTGTGTCCCTGACCTTCGCCATCTGCGCGCTCGCCACGGCCTGCGCCACCCTCACATCGGCTCCATCCTCCTGGGCGCACACGGCGGCCGTGCCCAGACCGGGCGCGACGTACCGCACCCCATAGCCCACGGCTAGAGACGCCACACACAGCCCGAGCGCCCCCAGTACCGCCAGGATACGTCTTTCTACGTTCATCCGACCGACCTCCTATGCTGCCGGGATACGGACGACAAGAGGGCCGCTCGACACGAGCGACCTTCGCCAATGACGAGCGACGAAACCGCGGTCTGTAGCCTTACCACCCCCGGTCGCAACCCCGGTCCTCACTGCGGCACGCGCCACTGTCACAATTCGGATAGGGGGCGTGCCGAGCCTGTCGGTGAAGGCCCCTGGCACCGTCGGATACGCGCGGGCGGGTGACTTCCCGTGGGAAAACGCGTCCACAGTGAGGAAGAGACACGCAGGCGGCCCAACTGGCTCAGCCTACGGGCTCTTCGCCACTCTGTCCGGCGGCCTGTGGCCGATGAGAGCGCTGCCGCCGACCTCATCGGTTGCCACGCCCTGCCGGACGGACCCCTCTGTGAATGTTCCCCTCCCGCCGTGGGCGGAAACCACCATCTCAGGGTCCGTGTCCGAGCCAGGCGTGTGTGGCCGGCGAGACGAGTACAAGGCGCGGGGCTTGCCGGCACCGGTCCGATGCATGGCGCCCGGAGTGCGGGCCGGCCGCACCCGCCACACGACCGCAACCGCCAGGGTCAAGGACGACGCTCACCGCCTCAAGGTTTGGCGCCGCCGCCGATCGGGCCGCTGCGATCGCCCCCAACCACCAATCGCGCTTCACAGAGGACCGGGGCGCACGCCGGTATTCCCCCGGCGCCGAGCCCCGACGAACCACCCGCCGCCCCGGCTGCTGCGCCCGGCCGACCGTTCCTGCTCCCCGGAAGCGACCTCGGCCACCAATGGCGGCCGGCGCTGCTGCTCGCCGCATCCCAGGCCTGCGCTCCCTACTGCGTCACTCGGATGTCGTCGATGATGAAGCTCACCTCGTCTCCGTCCTCATAGGCCGACTCGCTGACGAAGAACTCCAGATGGTTGACGGCCGAAAGCCTCTTGCCCGTCAGGTCCACCGTCACCTGTTGCCAGCTCCCCTTCGGGAGGGTCAGTGGCACGGAGAGCGCATCGCCGTCGGCGCTCTTGACCGCGAAGATCACCGCCTGCTGTGGCAAGGCCTCCCGCGTCGTCTCGGCATGGACCCAGAAGGTCAGCGCGCGCTTGTCCGTCCAGTCCAGGGCCGGCGAGGGCTGCAGACGCAGGTGCGGCCACCCCACCGGATGGGCCGCCTCACCGCCCCTGTGGTCTACGACCACGCGGAAGCGCACAGCGGCCTCACCCTGATGAACGATGACGGACTCGCGCGTCACCGAGGCTTCGGGGAATCCTGTCCTCCACTGCCCCACGTCGTCGCAGTCATCCACCAGGCCGGGCTCGGGCTCGCCGAGGGTCAGCGCGATGTCGTCGAAGGCCGACCGGCCCTCGATGCCGTAGCTTTGCAGGTACAGACGGACGAAGGCCGCTCCCGGCTCGATCTGCTTGATGAAGCGGCGCCGCTGCCAGTCACCGCCACTCTCAATCTCTCCCAGCAAGGCCGGCGAGAAGCCCTCTCTCCCGCGGATGGGCAGGTCGAGCGGCATGCGGTCCTCGTCGTAGCGAAACAGGAATACCCGCGGCGCTCTTGCGGTTCCCTGGTACTGTGCCGAGAGCCGTACCACGCACTGAGCGCCCGCCGTCACCGGCAGGTACGGAGACTCCCAGTCGGCCCAGCCCGCGTCCTGAGTGCGGGAGACGCCGCAGGCCGCACCGCCCATGCCCGGCACCGCCTCTGTCCGGGCCGCGGCCCCCTCCGTGGAGCGGCTGACCCAGGCCGTCATCTGACTCTCGCCCTCGAAGTCGCAGGTGAAGGGCACCGAGGCCACCTCGTCATCGATCCGCGGAGCCTCGGGAGACAGCGGCGGCTCGGTGAGCAGCACGCGCTGCCACGCTCCCTCCGGCAGCGCCCGCCGCACACGCTCCAGCAACTCGGCGACCAGCTCCCGCCGCGCCAGGAGCACCGCCGGGTCCGAAGCATACCGGGTCAAGCTCTCGCTCAGGTGGTTCGGGACCTCGGTGGCCGCCAGAGCTTCTCGCGCCAGGTCGCCCTGTGCCGGGGCCAGTCGTTGCAGCTCCGCGGCCGCGTCCCGGAGCAGGCAGAGGTAGTCGTAGTCCTCGATCCCGTCGGTGATGACCTCTTGCCGCACCGAGGACAGCAGCGTGGCGTCCGGTCCCGGGTACAGCAGGATGCCGTCGCCGTTGAAGGCGAAGTCCTTCACCGGCCGCGGGTTCCACGGCACTTCCGGCCAGCGTTCCTCCTGGCCCTCGCAGTTGGCCCGCCACAGGTTCGTGGCATAGTAGAGGAACCCCGTGCACCGCTCCTGCCACGTCTGCCAGAACAGCAGACGGTGCTCCAGCGCCGGGTAGTCTAAGAAGATGTTGGCGAAGGGATGGGCCGGGGTGCAGGCCACGTAGGTCCACACCTGGTCTCCCGCCTCCTGCCTCGCAACCGTGTCTTGGCGAACCACCTGCATGGTCTGCGGGACCCACAGGTTCACGGCACCGTACAGCTCCGGGATGATCGCCGTTGTCGAGCCGCGGGGCATGCCCGGGGCGACCTCCTCGGTCATCCCGTACACCTGTCGCATGATACCCTTGAGGGTCTCGAAGTCCGGGCTGCAGTGGGGCTCGTCGTATCCGTAGACCCAGGCGTCGCGGTCCAGGCCGTGTCTGGCCAGCCAGTCACGCTGGTCACGCAGCCAGCGATAGTAGACCTCGTTCCCGAAGGCCGCCACCGTGCTGGGCACGTAGCCGAGGCAGTAGGCATTCAGGCCGCGCTGGGCCATGAACTCCACATCCTGCAGGCCGGGCCAGGCGAAGGCGTTGTACAGCAGCATCGGGTTGGTCTTGCGCTCCAGCAGGAAGCTCTCGCAGGCCCGTCGCTGCTCCTGTGTCAGCGACGGGAGCCCGGCGAACTGCGTCACCAACTGCTCGAAGAAGGAGAACGCCGTCTTCAGCCGCGGTCGCAGGGGCAGCGAGAAGTCGCGCACCCGCACCTGCAGCGAGACGGTGCTCTCCGGCAGGCCCTCAGGTCGGAGCGTGATCTCGCCCCGGTACAGCCCCGGCGTGGCGGGGGCGGGGCAGCGCACGGTGACCCACAGCGGCTGGGTCTCGCCCGCGTGGGCGAAGGCGTCCGCCAGCGGGCCGAGGCCCTTCTTGCCGCTGCCCGGCCAATCCAGCGGGATCAGCGGGTCCGGCCACCAGCCGCCGCGCTCCGTGCCGTAGCCGGTGGGCAGCATCTCCACATAGCCCACCGCGTACAGCTCCACGCTGTCGGCAGGGAGCCTCGCCCCGTCAGGACCCGTCAGAGGCGAGCACTCGGCGGCCAGTCTCGGGATATCGGCCGTCAACGGATGGATGAGGATCTGCGCGGCCTCGCGCTCATTGCCCGCCACCGCCAGCTCCAGCTCTCGCCCGGCAGGAAGATCCGTGTCATCACGGAATACCTTGCGCAGCGAGGTCTCCACCGCCACGCAGTACGACCCGTCGGACACCGTCTCCCTGGCCCCGATCGTCAGCGTCAACTCCCCGATCTGGCGCAGGAGCGCCTCACACCTGGCGTCCAGGGCGTTGGAGGCCGAGAAGTCTAGCTCCTCCAGCAGCGCCAGCCGGGCTTCGGCATCCGCCACGGCCTGCCGCACCGCGGCCAGGCGGGGAGCCAGATCCGCCGGCGGCGCCTCACCCGTCAACGCCTCCAGCTTCTGCAGGCGAGAGACCAGTTGCGGGACCAGTTGGCGCGAGCGCTGCGCCGCATAGCCACGCACATTGTCGATGATGAAACTAACCTCATCGCCATCGGCGTAGTCCGACTCGCTGAGGAAGAACTGCCAGTGCACCACGCGGTTGCGCGGGAAGTTGACGAAGTCCAGACGGAAGCGCTTCCACTCCCCCAGCGGCAACTGGCCCAGGTTGGAGGACCAGGCGCCCTCGCCCTCATTGCGCAGGATGATGTGCAGGCTGCTGCCCGGCATGGCGGTGCGGGTGCTGGAGGTGGTGTGGATGTCGAAGGCGATGCCCCCGACGGCGGACAGGTCCAACGGCGGATCCGGATTGCGCTCCACCCGCGGCCAGCCCTTGGGGTACCTCTCGCCCTGCACGGACTCGTCGGCCTGGTGGTCGATCTTCACATCGAACCGCAGCGCCTGCTTGCCCTCGCTGACGGTCGCCGTCTCGGCCGACAGATGCGCTTCCTTCTGCCCACCTGTCTGCCAGGCAGAGAGGTCTTCCATGTCGTCGATGCGAAGCATCGGCTCGGCGTGAGTACAAAGCGGAGAGGCCAACAGAGCGGCGCAGAGGAGCGCCCGCCCGAGGTGGCCTGTGAAGTGCGAGCGATGCATGTGAGACTCCTTTGAGAGGCGCGAGGTACTGGCGGCGAGCGACGGCGATGACGGGGCCCTCACCCCTCTCCTCCGTACGGCCAGGAGAGCGGCAAACGGCACGGCGCCCGCCGTAGCCGTAGCCGTAGCCGTAGCCGTCCGGTCCGAAGGACCGCCGGCGCGCTTGCGCGCCCCCCAGCGATAGGATTTACCCTATCGCAACCACCCTATCGCCCTTCGGGCCCAACGGCCACGCACGCCGCCGCGCGGTCGTTGGTCGTCCGGTCCGAAGGACCGCCGGCGCGCTTGCGCGCCGGCGGTAGAATTCACCCTATCGCCCTCACCCTATCGCTCACCCCTCCCCTCCCCGCGCCACCATCGCCGCCAGCAACGCCTCGGCGATCACCGCCATGCCCTTGTCCCCCGGATGACCGGTGATGACCCCGGTGTAGTGCGGCTCGGCGCTGGCCAGATTGCTCGGGTCCCGGCCGAAGCTGCTGAGGGCCACGTATACCCGATGCTCCGGGGCCTCGGCGCAGACCTCGCGCTTGATCTCGTCCACTTCGCCCCCGCCCCCGAGCAGTTGGCTCAGCACGAACACCTGCGGGTCGCCGTGCTCCTTCAGCCCGGCCATCAGCGTCTGCAGGGCCGCCTTGAAGGCCTGCGCATCAAAGGTCTCCCGCACCACATTCTCCCCGCACTGGAGCACCACGATGTCCGGCCCGGCGTCGAGCTGGGCCTGCAGGTGGGAGTTGGAGTAAGTCGCGTACCGGCGCTCGAGGATCTCGGCGATGTTCAGGACATTGGCGTCCCCCGGCACGATGCTACCGTCCTGCGCGAAGTGGGGAGTGCGGGTGGAGTCGATCCGCAGCGGCCTGCCCGTCCTGGCCGCGATCCCGGCGGCCAGGAGGTGGACGTAGTCGTTCTCCGGGGCGCTGGCCGCCATCCCGCAGTAGAGCTTCCAGCCGATGTGCTCGGCCACCCCGTGCAAAGTGATGCTATTGCCCAGGATCAGGATCCGGTCGGCCTTGAGCGTCCCCAGCATGGCAGGCGTCTCCCCTTCTTCCTGAGCGAGCGCGCCGGCGGCGAGGACGCAGCCGCACAGGAGCAGCAGGCCCGGGAGCCGGAGAGCCGTGTGGACGTCTCTCTTGGTCATGGAGGTACGCGCCCCTTTCTCATTGTCTGTCCGGCCGCGGGCCGGGCGGCCTATCGCGGCGCGGCGCCTACGGCCTGCACGTCCACGATCGCCCTGGCCAGCCGAGCTCGGTAGCTGCGATAGGCCCCCGGACGCGTGGAGTATTCGCTGTAGGATTCCACGAGGCCGTCGTCCAGGGCCAGCAGCCGGCGGCTCTCGGTCAGGAGCTCCTCGTCCGCGGGCGCCGTCTCGAGCAGTGTCCGCAGCAGATGGAAGTACTCATAGTCCTCGACGCCGTCTCGCAGCAGCTCCAGGCGCACCGAGGGCCACATCTCCGTGCCGTCGGGGGCCGGATAGACCAGGTACCCGTCTCCGGCCCGCGAGCACCGGCTGTCCCAGGGAATCTCAGGCCACCTGGCGCCGCCTTGGCCCGCGATGTTGCCATCGCCCCAGTAGCTGGCTCCCCAGTGCAACTGCCCCGGCACCCGGTACTTCCAGTGGCGCCAGAACACCTGGCGCACCTCCAGCCCCCGCCCGGGAATGTAGTAGTGGGAGGCCACGTAGTACCACCACACTCCCAGGCCCGCCGCGCGTGCCAACTCGGTGTGCCTGTGCACATCGTAGCAGTTCGCCGCCCCGAGGATGGTGGTGTCCGCCGAGCCCGCCAGTTCCGAGAAGGCGTAGTCATGCCCCTTTGTGGTGTTCTCGGGGCTGAGGGTGAACAGTCTCTGCAGCAAGGGCGCCGCTCCCCGCACCAGCCGCCCCTGCTCCTGGATGTTCGGATAGTGGACGGGAGACGCCTCGTCACCCAGTAGCACGTACGGCGTGGCCTCCGGGGCGAAAGGCCGCCGCAGCCACATCTCCTGCAGATCGGCCATGCGCTCGGTGGTGTCCGGCGGCACGCTGTCGACCGGGAAGCAGTGCAGGCAGAAGGCCCGCTGCCCGCGGCCGAAGCAGTGCTCAAGCTCCGCCTCCGGGTCCAGCGGGAATGGCGAGACCCGGTACTGCAGGAGCATGTCCAGGTACTCGCGCCGGCGCTCCGCTGTCACCGCGCCCGGGTACATGGCCTCCCACTGCCCGCCCCAGACGGGGATGGAGAGCGTGAAGTGCTGAGTGGGAGGGAGGGTGAAGTCCCAGACCGTGACCCGCAGCGGGACGCGGACCGGGTCGGCGCCCCGGGCCTCCACGGTGACCTCGCCGCGGTACAGCCCGGGGGGCAGGGCCTCGGCGGCCCGGAACCGCAGCCAGACCGGCTGCAGCGTCCCGGCCGGGATATCAAAGGCCGTCTGCAGGGGCAGCAGCGGGTCGGGCAGCCATCCCAGGCTCTGGTGGGGCTCCCAGAGGTTGTGGGCATCGACGAAGCCCACGCGCCAGAGGCGGATGTCCTCCGTGGGCCACGGGACGTCGCCCCCGGCCCGCCGCCTGAGCAGCGGCCCGACGGACACCCGCACGTCCGCGAGAGCTCTGTCCGCGGGGGCCGCCAGCACGAGTTGGGCGCTCTCCAGTTCGCCTCGAGCCAGCTCCAGCCGCAGCGTCCCGCCCCAGCGTATCGCCGCCAGGGCCTCGGCGCCGAGGGAGCCGACGGCGGCCGGCTCTCGCGGAATCTTGACCATGGTGTCTGCAACGCCCACCCACACAGCCTCGACACCCACCGCGGCAGACACGCCCGAAGCCAGGAGCGCGGCGAGCGGCAAAGCAAGCCGCGCGGCACTACAACGGGCGCCGACAGAGCGGTAGCACGGTCTGAGATGGGGCATTATCGGTCCTCCTGGTATGCAGGCCCGTGACGGCGCCCGCAGGCCGCGCACCGGTCCGCCGGGCCCGAGGGCGACTACGGCAGCCTCTCCCCCGTTGCCCGGAAGTGCTCCCACCGGCGGCGGTACTCGGCCTGATAGTCCGCCACGGCCTGCAAGTAGCTCATGGCCGGGGCATCGGGGCGCGGGCCGCCGTGAAGCACGAGCCGCCGGGCGCCGACGGGGACGAGCACGTGTCCGTCCTGCACCGCGCAGGCTTCCCCGTCCAGCTCCGCCCTCCTTACTTCGTAGAACCACGGCACCCGCACCAGCAGACGGGCCGGCGAGTTGCGGAACGCCGCAGGCAGATCGAGGACCAGTCTGCCCTCCTCCGCCGCGACGGTCATGTCCAGCGGCCCGAAAGCGCTGGGGGCCCGGCGAACCTCGATCCGCTTCCCCGGCTGTACCCAGTCGGGCGACACCGCCGACAGCAGGTACAGGTCGTCATCCTGCTCGCGCAACAGCATGTTGCGGAGCACCTCGATGGTCTTGGCGATGGTGAGGCCCTGGGGCAGAATGTTGTGGCAACTGCTGCACTCCCGGGTGCTCCACGGGACCGTCCCGAACTCGCCGGGCAGATGAGTCGAGGAGGTGTGCAGGAGCAGGGCGTAGAGCTCCTTGACCGCCCACTGCTGATCCCAGGCGGTGCCGCGCACCAGCGAGACCTGGGTGTTGTTGGGCGTCTGCCAGTAGTGCAGTGTGGGCTGCTCGCTGAAGATGAACTCCTCGCCCCGCTTCTGCACCGCCCCGGGCCACACGTAGCGCAGGATGCCCTCCTGGTACTCCTCCCGCGAGTGGCGCAGCGTCGCCTCCACCCGGGGATCGAAGGGGTCAAAGTGCACCTCGGGGTAGAGAGTCTGCAGGTTGTCCCAATCGTTGCCGTCCAGGGTGCGCTGCAGGGCGGGCGGGATATAGCCGCCGGTCTGCTCGGTCTGGGCGGCAAGGTGCGGCTCGAAGGCGGCGCGGAACCGGTCGTACTCGGCGGTGAAGGCCTCGGCGTCCTGCGGCCTGCCCATCTCCAGAGCGAGGAACGCCGCGCATTTGAGGCCCGTCAGGGTCCAGAACTGCTGCCCCGTCTGGCGGCAGTCCTTCAAGAAGGCGTCATCGCCGATGGTGCATACCGGCCATAGCCCCAGCGGATCGGCCTGCGTCATCCGCTGCTCCCAGGAGAAGGCCTCCAGTACCCCGGGGTACACGCGGTGCAGGAAGTCCCGATCCCCTGTGAGCTGGTAGTGCCTGGTCCAGCCCCAGATGTTCCAGCCGAACAGCTCCCAATACTCCAGTTCGGGGTAGCGGTGCATGCGGAAGGCGCCGTCCTCGCACTGCATCTTCCGCCAGTACAGGAAGCCCTCGCGCGCCACCCGAGACAGGCCCATGTAGTCCATGGCCAGCAGAATGTTGGTCGGGTCGCTGCCACCATACCAGTCGTGATAGTGGAACTTGTTGACATTGGCGATGGTGTCGCCGTCGATGTGGTCGACGGCCATCAGGTTGGCGATGGTGCCGGCCACCAGGTACTGTTGGACCTTCTCCTCGGGGAAGTGCAGAGGCACGCGCCCGGTGACTTGCTCCCGCCAGGCGTCCATGGTGGCGGCCAAGGCGGCGTCGTAGTCGGCGGCCGACACCTGCGCGGCCCGCGGACTGCCCTCGGGCAGGGGCACGATGGGGAGCTTGTACACGAGGCTGCGGCTCTCGCCGGGAGCAAGCGGCAGGCAGTAGGTCACGATGCCCAGGGGGGTATGCGGGTCGCAGGTGGGTGTCGGGTCCGGATTGCCGGACAGCTCACCGGAGAAGTACCGCACCATCGAGAGCCCGTTGTCGCGCAGGCACAGGGAGGTCGCACAGGGCGCGGGGTCGGCCGGGTAGGTATGCACGAGCCGGTCGCCGCGGATCAGCCCATCGGGCCCGAACCGGTACTTCCACTGCGGGTCAAACCCCGTCTGGCCGGCAACGAGGTCTTCCGGGATGTGCTCGAAGCTCTGGCGGAAGCGATAGTCCGCCACCTCCGTCGAGCGCGTGTTCACCGGCCCCCGAAACCGCCAGCCGGTGGAGAGGAACGCCGCGCGGGGCGCGGAGGTGGTATTGCTCACCGTCACCCGGATGAAGATCACGGGCAGCCCATCCAGACCCTTCCCCAGTTCGGCGGCGAACATCCGCCAGCCATAGCGGACGCCCTCGTCCCACAGGTCGTACTCCACCGCGGGCAGGTAGCCGTCCAGCAGCGTGCGATTGCGCTGCCGGGTGGCCAGGGGCGGACTGCCGACAAAGAACATCAGCTCCCCGAAACCGGTGTAGACATACCCCTCCGGCGTCACCTCGGCGGCCACCGGGGCCCCGAAGACACCCAGCACGTCATTGGGGTGGGCGAAGTAGCTGAAGGGCTTGTCCGGCGGGTCGATGGCGTCGGGGTCGAGCATGCCATAGCGGTCCGGCATGGGTCTCACCTGCCCTGGAGGTACGGCGGTTGGGGTACGGTTCGCAACGGCCGACGCGGGCGCCAGTGAGGTGCGCCGTCGGCGCAGGGATTCCTCCCCGGAGTGTGGGGCACGCAGAAGGCAAGGCCGCCGGTGGGCAACGTCGGCGCGGTACAGGCCCGCGCCCCGCAGATCGTCGCCGCCCTCAGGTGGCTCCCGACCGACTGTCGAGTTGCAGGATCGCTCAACAACGGCAGACGGCCGGCGGCGGCGGGTCCCGCTCAGCGGCGGCCCGCGGTCCCGGGAACGGCAGACGGCCTCCTCCAGACCGGGGCCGCCGCTACAGGTTCACCAGCACCGCCGCCACCGTGACCAGCCCGATCCCCGCCAACCCCACTCTCCCCGGGATCTCGCGCCAGAAGACCGCCGCGTAACCCACCGTCATCGCCAGGGCCGTCGCCTCGGCGAACGGGAAGACCACGGCACCGTCGTAGGTCTTGAGGGCCTGCACGATCATCAGCGAGGCCCCGGCATAGACGACGCTGGTGGCCGCTCCCCATCCCAGCACTCCCCGGCTCAGCCGGCCGCGGTACACCGGCCACAGGCCCGCCATGACCACCGCCGCCACTGCGAAAGTCACCAGCATGAAGCCGTCGAACTGCGGGTCGGCGTCCTGCTCGTCGAACCACTTGAGGCAGACCAGCACGCCGCCGTTGAGCACGATCATCCCCAGGAACAGCAGCACCTTGCGGGGCGTAAGGTGGGTGTCGGTGACGCCCTTGTCCAGGGCCAGCATGGGCATGGCGATGAGACACAGAACGGCCCCGGTGAGCCGCACCGCCGTGGGGTGCTCGTGCCAGATGGTGAGGGAGGCCACCATGGGGATCAGCGCCGACAACTGGCACATCGCGGCCATGACCGAGACGCCGCGGTCGGCGAGGGTGGGGACGAACACGAGATATGTCGCTGCGAACAGGGCGCCGAGGACGATCCCTCCGGCAACCACGACGGCCTCGGGAGCAGTCTGATGCCGCGCAAGCCGCCCGGCATAGATCATCGCCGAGCACACATAGGTGACCGCGCCCACGGCGTACAGATTCAGTTGCGCCCGCTGTACCGCGCGGGCGAACAGACTCTGGGCCGCATACAGCAGCGGAACGAGAAGCAGGTAGGCCATGATGGGCGGGGAGGTTGGCCGCGGACGCGGAGGCGACCTTCCCACAGACAGGTCGATCCCCGGGCGCGGGGCGGGGTGGCGCGCCCCGGGCCCAAGGGCGGCGGGCCACATCCGGCTTGATGCCTGTTCATTGGCCGGTCCTGTGGATGATGGCGAGATTGGGGAGCATCAGGCGGCTTGAAGTTGGGAGTTCTGACGGCAGGTCCGTGTTTCTGCCACTGGCGGCGTGCCGCGCGGGCCTCGGCCGCCGGAGCCGAGCGCGTCCGGGAATCTGAAGACCCAACCCGCGGCCTGGCCAAGGTGCAGAGCCTGGCGGGGCATCCCGACGCCTGCGCTCTTCTTGCGTAGCTTGCTGTTATCCTTGCAATACTCTGGACCTACTCTCCGTGTCCTATTAGTCTTTCCCCGCAATGATATGCAAGGATATGCGTGGCGTTGGGGAATGTTTACTTAAGTCGCGGTTGCTGGCTTGACAGTGCCCCGCCGAAAGCCCATTATTAGTGGCTACGGATGCGGTGTAGTTCTTGCCGACGCATTGAGTGGGAGCGGAAGAAGGTCTTCCTCCGATCTCAGTGCGAGATAGACCGCCGCCCGAGGTCTCCATCCCGGCACACGCGGTCGGGCAGGGCCTACCAGCGCACAGCCGAGACAACGGTGCAGGAGAGTCGGGACCGCGGTAACAACAGCCGGCTTACGGGAGAGCCCGAGAGGGCTTGGGCCGGCGTTCAAGCGCGGACCCAGAGGCAGAACGCAAGCGGACATGGGACTTACGAAGTGCGACGGTGTGCTTCCGATGACGGACCTCGAATCCAGCGACGGAGACGAGGCAGAGAGTATCCGGCTCCATGGAGGGACACACGGGAGAATGGGATTGAGAGGTTTTCCGATGAGAGGGCATTTGTCGAAGGTCGTCCTGTTGGCGCTGCTGATTGTCGGCACGGTGGCCGGAAGTGTCAATGCGGCCCTCGACCACAAGCTATGGTACACACTGAGTGATGGTGTGGCCGCGACACGTCCCGTTTCCGGTTCCGATTGGATCGCGACGCCGACGCAGAACGGCTCCTGGTTCAGTCTATCGCCCGGGCAACACGTCTGGTTCGCCATGGACAACTACTGGCAGCCGGGCCATGCCACGAGTGGGTACTTCCAGGTGTCCACCGTCAACCCGGTTGCCGACTCACTCGGGTTCTTCCGGCAGTATTCCGTTCCCGTTGCTCATGGCTGTGAGTATTCGTCCGATGACCGGACCCTCGCGGCGCCCACCTACATCCAGGATGACTGGTGGGAGGCGGCGAGCGCGAGGGGCAACACGCTCACGGTTGAGTTCGAGATCCGCCCGCGGCCCAGTTGGGAGTGGATCAGGCTCACCAACCCGTCCTCGGACAACGTGACCTTCAACTCCGCCAGCGGATACTCGGTCTGCAGCCACACCCCGGAACCGTCCCTGGGCCTGCTGCTTTTGGCCGGCATGATCCCGCTGGGCATCGGCATCCGGCGACGGTACCGGATCAACGCCAAGTAGGGTGTGCCACCGGGAGACGGCGCTCTCCCCCTGAAGAGGCAGACAGGGCCCGTCTTGAGTCTGTGCCGAGACCGACAGGGGCGTCCGCAGTGCGAGGTTTTGCCTCGTACTCGGACGCCCCTCGTGTGTTCTGTGGAGCCCGATCTTGCCGTCCGCCGTCCGGGGCCGCCCCCGTCCCGCGACAGAGGTCGGCGCGCTCAATCCCGAGCGACTCGCGCCGCCTCTACGCAGGCGGCAGCGAGAAGCTCAGCCGTAGGTTTCCTCCGGCAACGATCGTCGCGGTCTGGGTCTGCGAAACGTGCCCCGGGGCGGAGGCCGTCACGGAGTAGGTCCCGACAGGTACCCCCGTCATCTCGTAGGAGCCCTTGCCATCGGCCGTGCCTGTGAAGGTCTCGCCGGTGGCACTGTTCACCGCGGTCAGTACCGCCCCGCCGATGGCCTTGGGTGGCTTGGCGTCGCGGGTCACCTTCCCACTCAGCGCGCCGGTGGCGGGAGCGGCCGGCTGGTTCTGTACCGTGATGCCGCGGGAGTCGGTGGCCCTTTGTCCGGCGCTGTCGACGGCCACCGCCGTCACGGTGTGAGCGCCGTCGGCGACCGAAGTGCTATCCCACGCACACGACCAGCCATCGGCGCCGCTGCCGTCGGTGCCCACCAGGGCGCCGTCAACGAGGAACTCCACCGCGGTCAGGCCCCGGTCATCGGAGGCCTCCGCGAGCAGGGCGACGGTCCCCTCGACCGTGGCGCCCTGGGCGGGAGCGGTCAGGTTGACCGTCGGCGGCTCATCAATGACGACCGGCCCCGACTGCACCGCCGCCGCGGCGTTCACCAGCCCGAACCCGAAGCTCGGGTCGCGTCCGGCGGCGCCCAGATCCGTGGCGGTGCTCTGCAGCACCTGACGCACCGAGGCGACGGCGGTCACGCCGCTGTGGATGATGAGGGCCGCCACGCCGGTGACGTGCGGACAGGCCATGGAGGTGCCGCTCTTGGAGGCCCAGGAGCCACCGGGCACCGTTGAGACGATGCCGACGCCGGGAGCCGCCAGCTCGATGGACGGGCCTGTGCTGGAGAACGACGCCCGGTTGTTCGCGCTGTCCGTGGCCGCCACGGCGATGACCGAATCGTACTTGGCCGGATAGGCCACCGTGTCGGTGCCCAAGCCACTATTGCCTGCGGCGGCGACCACCAGGACGTTCGCGGCATAGGCCGCATCGCAGGCCAACCGCAGGCTGATGGAATCGGTGGTGCCGCCCAGACTCATCGACGCCACCTGCATCCCGTTGTCCACAGCCCACTGAAGCCCCTCGATGAAGTCGCTGTAGTAGCCGCTGCCGCTGGAGTTGAGGACCTTCACGGCGTAGAGCCGGACTCGCGGCGCCACCCCGATAACGCCCAGGGCGTTGTCCATGGCGGCCACCGTTCCGGCGCAATGTGTGCCGTGACCGTTGTCGTCCGCGGCCGAGCCGCCGGTGATGCAGTTGACGCCGCCGCCGTAGTTGCCCGCCAGATCTATGTGGGCCGCATCAATCCCGCTATCGATGATGGCCACCTTCACCCCGTCGCCCGAAACGCTGTCCGCGGCGATACTCCTCGCTCCCTGCACCCCGCCCCAGACCACCTCGGCATCGACCCGATCCACCCCCCAGGGGAGATCGTCCTCGAAGGCCTGCATCGTGGCGTCGCCCTCGACGTAGGCCACATTCGGGTTGCGCCGCAGCGCCTCCACGGCCTTCTCCGGGAGGTTCGCCGCCAGCGCCGGGATGATGCGGTAGGAGGCCTTGACCCGGCCCCCCACACTCTCGATCAGTTGCCGATCCGACGCCCCCGGGGCATGACGGAGACCGACCAAGACCCGCGCCGTACCGTCCCCATCGGCCACAATGGCGGCCGCTGTGGCCGCGCTACCCCCTCCACCGGCGCAGCCCGACAGCAGGCAGGCGGCGATCCAGATCGTGGTGAGCGCCAATGCAACGGACCCATGCTTGTTCATACAAGACCATACCCTTCCAGACCAGGCCTCACGCTCGCCGCACCCCAATAGGCACACGGGCGGACCCGACTTGTGTTAGTCGGGCTATCGGTCAGCGACACAACGAACCTGAGGCATTGAGCGAAGATTGTTTTCAATGGCGACGCGATGGCGGGTTCCCGGGGCGGGGAGAACCGACGCTCGAGTGTACCCAATGCCGCGCTCATTCATCCCACGAATCGCGAGCACGCTCGGTGCAGGCCGCCGGTGCCGAGGGCTCTCCGACGGGCTCAGGGATGCCTCGGTGTCTGCCGTTGACGAGGGGACGGTCCCGTGGGGTGACAGCGGGCGGGAGGGTGCGGCGAGGCGGGGAGGGGATGGTGGCGGTCGGGCGAGGAGCCCACATTCGCGTGGGAGTGTCATTCTGAGAGCGTCCGCTCCCGCAGGGAGCGGCTCGCAGGATCTCCTGCGATCTGGCGAGATCTTCCGCCCAGGCGGCGCAAGTGCGGGCTTGCGACGTCCGGGCTTCCGACGCCGGCGCTCCAGGATGTCTTCTCCACGGCAGGTCCAGCTCTTCGGCCGGACCTATCGGGGCCCAGGCGGGTAGGGGGGCGCAGAGGAGCGCAAAGACGAACCGCCCCGTGCCAGGGAGGCACGGGGCGGCCGGGGTCCGGGATTGGCTGCGATGGTGTCTACGATTGCTTGCGGGCCCTGCGTCGTCGTACGCCGATGCCGACGGGGATGATGCCCAGCAGGAGAAGCAGACCGATGTTGGGCTCAGGGATCTCGAAGCCGCCACCGCCGGGATCGTCTGAGATGATGGTGTCCGGCCTCAGCACGTAGTTCCACGTATCATTGAGTACCCAGCCATCCGGCACACCGTCGCCCCATTGGCCAGTACCGGGCTTCGTGGGCTCCCAGCACCAATCCTCGAAAGCGTCATCGGGGGGGGTCTCAAATGGGTCTTGCCCAAAGCCCCTGTTGTACGCGGCCGCATCAACGCCTGCATCCTTCCCGTCCTTGGCGTACCAGTCACCCCACACAGGGCTGCGATCGGTCCAGAACCAGACGGAGTTCCTATCGGCGTACCCGTCTGTCTCGAACTTGATGCCATACAAGCTGGACGGCAGGTGCGGATTGCTTTTTCCGTCGCTAGTAGGAGTCCATTCGCCGACTACGGGCTCGTTTGACCCCGTTTTCCATTCCTTGAGGTTGTCTTCCTTAGTGAAGGTGTCCGAAGTCTCGATCAGGAAGTGGCTCACGTCTTTAGACAGAGGCGAGGGCGAGAACGTATACGAATACCCCCAGAGCGCGTTCGTGCTGTCCCATTTGACTTCCCACGACAGCGTGGCATCAGACCATCCATCGTACGCTGTGAGACCTTCCCCCCCGGTGAGTGAACCTTTGTAGACCACATACAACGTCGCCCCCGCACTTCCGGGGAACATCACAAGAGCACATGCTATGACCAATCCCAATATGACCACGTGCCTAGACGTGCCCATGCCGTGGTCCTCCCTTCCCGGTGCTAAGACCAGTAACTGTCCCCAGGAGCCGTTCTGCCCCTACTGCCCGGGCCAGCATGGCCCGATCCTCATCGCGCATCATTCCCTCCGCCCACCGACGCTGCTATCCCTTCTGACCCCCACGTTCACAATTTATCCGATGGGGCGAAGAAAGTCAATCCATAGCGACTAAGCGATTCATAAAATGTCATCGGTGGTTACCTATGCGATTGCTCAACGCGATCTGGGGAGGATCACGGCGCCGTCGCACGCTTCGGACCGGCATGGCGCCGGGCCCGGCGGTTCTCTGCAGGGTTCGGCGCTTTCCTCTTGGCGTACCACGGAGAAACGAGGCAAGGGGCGACAGGTGGCGATGGGCAGAGGGCAAATGCGGGAAACACGAAGGCCTGGAGGTTCAAAACTGCGGTATATGGGTCGGGCGGACACACGAAAACGCCCCACACAGGAAGCGCGGGGCGTTCAGGACCAGTCTACGGTGCAACGCGGCCTACGATTGCCGGCGAAGCCTGCGGAGGCGAACGCCGATTCCGACGGGGATGATGCCCAGGAGCAGGAGGAGGCCCAAAGATGGCTCCGGGGTGTGAGAGAAGCCCTCTCCTCCCTCCACCGTGTCCGGCCGCAGCACGTAGGCCCAGCCCGCTCCGGCCTGCCGATCCAGCGAAGCGGTGGAAGGGTCGAAGCCGGCGTCCAGCACTCCGGCGTTGTACACCCACGTCCACTGACCGCCTTCGTACTTTCCGTCCTTCGCGTACACATCGCCCCAGACCGGGGCCTTCCACGAAGAGAAGCTCACGGTGTTCGCGATATAGCCACTGGCCTTGTCGCTGGCGTCGAACTTCACCGCGTTCTGCCCGTAGAACGCCTCGGGCAGATCAGGACTGGAGGTCTCGTACCGGGCGTCCACGACGCCCACCGAGGGCGTCAGCCAGGATCCCCAGGAATCCAGGTGTGACAGCATGAAAGCATCTGACACCTGCAGCAGCATGTGGCTCATTTCCTTGGCCAGCGGGCCCGACGGTCCGGTAAGCGTATAGCTGTATTTCCACGGACTGGTGGCCTCGCCCGACCAGGAGATCTCCCATCCCAGCGTGGCCGCGGTCCATCCGCCATTGCCCACCAGCCCACCATCGTTGGTTGACAGTGACCCGCTGTAGATCACGGCGCCCGCAATACCGGGCAGCAAAACGACCGCCAGAGCGGCGGCCAATGCAACGCAAGACGTCCTGCAATACACTCCCAACTGCGCACTCCCTTTCAGCCCGCGGAACCGGTCGTGGTCAAGTGACGAACCTGCCGCCGGACCGCGCAGTGCTCGGCCCGTCGGTTGCAGACAAGTCTGCTCTGATACTCAATGATGCCAGAGTATCCGGTGCGAGTCAATAATGCGTGCGATTGTTGACGTAACAAGTTGGGTGCGACGCGGCCGTCAGGCGCCATGGATCGCCGTGATTTAGGCTATATCGCATTGGAAGACATCAGCCGAGTTACCACAACGCCATGATCGTCTGGTGTACGAGTTTGAGCCTGGAGTTGCCCCCCCAACGCCACGACCTCGGCTCACCAGAAACCCCACTCGCTCCTGGCCAGCACCCACACTCCCAGGGCCAGGTTCGCCGTGGCATGTGCGACCATGCACAGGAAGATGTCCTTGCGTCGGCACATGAGCCCATTGAAGGCCAGCCCGCAGAGGATCCCGGCCAGCCACTCCCGATGGGTAAGGCCGAAGAGCACGGCAGTCAGGACAAAGGACAGCCACGTGAAGGCGCCAATGGGCACCGACTTGAAGTCGAGCCTGATGGCCTGCCGCAGCAGCCAACTGCGGAACGTCAACTCCTCGAAGATCGGCACCAGCAGCACGGCACCCAGCAATCTGAACACGATGGCCAGTCCCGGCGGCATGAGCTGGGGGGCCGCGAAGGGGTTGAAGCCGGCCTCCATCTTCTCGGGATGCTCGAAGACGCGGACCCCTTCGAAGAAGGCCCGGCACTCCGAGCCGGACTGCGGATAGTAGCGATCTAGCCCGATCCAGACGGCAATGACGGCCAACCCCACCAATACCGCCGGGAAGATGCCGGGTGTGAACCTGACCCGCACCTCCGAGTACTGCCTGCGGTAAGCCCACAGACAGCCTCCCACCGCGAGGACCTTGACGGCGTACAGAGCGGTCTTCCAGTCCGGCAGGTACTGCGCCAAAGTGGTCAGCAGGGCGAAGACACCGTACGGCACCACATACGGCAGGGCAGCAGTCAGCGGATCGGGCTCTTCGTGGGCCTGCTGTCCGTGCTCTGAGCTCGCCATAGGCAGGAGGTCCTCTCTACCGGGTGTGGCCGCCATCGCGCCCGTCGGCGGCCCCAATACGATAGCGGCCAACGGTCCTCGGGTCAACCACGGAGAAGACGACCAGGACGACGGGATGACAGGATGGACAGGACAACGGCGGCTGACGGCGGACAACAGGGGACAACGGCTACGACAAAGGCAACGGAACAACAGGATGGACAGGGCAACGGCGGACGACGGCGGACAACAAGGGATAACGGCTACGGCAAAGGCAACGGAAGAACAGGATGGACAGGATAACGGCGGACGACGGCGGACAACAAGGGACAACGGCTACGGCAAAGGCAACGGAAGAACAGGATGGACAGGATAACGGCGGATTGACAGGATAACGGCGACGGCAAGGACCACGGCGGACAGGATGGACAGGATAACGGCGGCTAACAGCGGATAACGGCTGCGGCAGAGGCCACGGAAGAACAGGATGGACAGGATAACGGCGGATAGACAGGATAACGGCGACGGCAACGACCACGGCGGACAGGATGGACAGGATAACGGCGGCTAACAGCGGATAACGGCTGCGGCAAAGGCAACGGAAGAACAGGATGGACAGGATAACGGCGGATAGACAGGATAACGGCTGCGGCAAAGGCAACCAAAGAACAGGATGGAAAGGATAACGGCTGCGGCTAAGGCACAGGAAGTACAGGCTGGACAGGATAACGGCGGATACGTTTGCGCCCCGGCAAACGAGGCAGCAGGCATCACACTCAGATTATGCATGAACGCATTGATGCCACATCCCGCCGCAGCAAAGCCTCTA
>Ga0334885_1002246_pt1 | contig 20508 bp, 2 predicted proteins | sample GraSluR1_MG_8_FD_207233 | JGI IMG/M metagenome (GOLD analysis project Ga0334885, IMG submission 207233) | Sludge microbial communities from methane-producing bioreactor in Wageningen University, Netherlands - Granular Sludge_31_05-R1 | ecosystem: Engineered > Bioreactor > Anaerobic > Unclassified...
CCTATCGTAAAATGACAGACAATATTCACGATGAGTGGAATTTACCTCCCAATCCTTCAAGTAAAGGCCAGCTCGAGTACCATAGAATATTTTTAGATGCATGGTTTAGCATCGATGATTTTTACTTTGGGTTTTTACAGTCGAATTCAAAAAGAGGGGTAATTGACTACTACCCTGGTTTTGACGATGGGCACGTAGCTAACATTCAGGCTACAAGCTCAGTGTTTGGTTACAAACGATCATTTAGCAACGAAATTGAGGCAAAGGCTGAGATTGGCTACTACTCGTTTCGCAACCTACTCGACTACAAGCATAACTCCGATACAACTGCCTACGGGTTTAACGATATATTTTCCGATGCTTTGGATGCTGAGCTAAATATCAACCTAAATCCATCATCGAAATGGAACATAACCTTCGGTACGTATTACCGTAGGGTTATGCGCGATAAGCTTGTAGTTGATGCGCCAAATCTAAGCGACGATTACGTTAACCTTGATGCGGGTCTTGCCCGAAACCATCGGATTCAGACATGGGCAGCATTCTTTCAGACCAGCTATGCTGTTACCGAGCGAGTAAGCCTGTTTGCGGGTGCTCGCATTGAGCAAACCCCAGGATACGAGATTAGCTACTCGGTACGGTTTGATCCTTCGGGTACATACGATTACCTTTCGCGTGTGGGTGAGTACCAGTATGGCGATCCATACTTTATCCCCCGTGCAGCGCTGTTGTATCACATTAACGGAAAGCATCATGTAAAGCTAATGTATGGTAGAGCCATCAAGCAGGCCTCCATTGGTGAAAACATGGATATTGTAAGGTATCCCGATAGGGAGCAGCTTAAACCAGCCAATATGCAAACCCTAGAGGTTAACTACTATGGTATGCTCTCCAATAAATCGGTGCTTAATGTTAGCCTTTTTCAGAACTTTGCCAACAACCTGATCTCACGTACCAACCAAATGGAGAATGGGGTAATGAGGCTTTACAATACAAATTCGGGAAGGTTAAGTACGCTTGGGCTCGAAACGTCAATCCAGCTAAAACTAACGCAGAACTTTAGCTCAAGCCTAAGCGTAATTCTACAACAATCGCAAAACAGGCAGGAGGGGTATGAGGATATTGCTCTTGAGTACGCCCCTTCGTTCCTTGCCTATGGAACACTGTCGTATCAGATTATTAGTAGGGTTTCCGTAGGCTTATCGGGTTACTATGTTGGGACGATGGAGACCTATTGGCGACCCGATACCCGCGATTCGGATAACCCAAACGATAATCGTGATCCCCTGCAGCTAATTGCCGATGGTGCTCGTATTGGACAACAGTCTCCAGGCTACTTCATGGCGAATGCCAATATTCGGTTCAACGATCTTTTCAATAGGAAAGTATACTGTTCGCTTTACCTGCATAACGTTTTAAATACCGAGGTTCGATACCCCACCACACGAAGTAACGATATTTTCGAAAAGGGAACCTTGGGGTACAGCCGCTACCTGATGCTTAACATTGGCCTGCATTTTTAGGAGAAGAGGCAATTTGACACGGTCTAACTCCCAGTCAATCAATCAGTCAATCAATCAGTCAATCAATCAGTCAATCAATCAGTCAATCAGTCAATCAACCAATCAACCAATCATTCAACCTGTCCGCCCACTGGCGGATCAACCAATCATTCAATCAACCAATCATTCAATCAGTCAATCAGTCAATCAATCAATCAACCTGTCCGCTCTACCCTGCCTACCGCAGGCAGGCTGTCGGTAGACAGGCCACTGGCGGATCATTCAATCAACCGAAATCATTCCCTTACCTTTACCTTTCAAACCTAGGATGATTATCCAAACAAAAAAAGAGCTGCAAGAAAATTGTACAGCTCTTTTTTATTTATGCTCTGGCAGGCTATCGTTGAATTACCAACCTAACGGTAATCCACTTACCACCCGACGATACCCTCAGGATGTATACACCCGATGCGAAGCTGTTCACATCAATTCTATGGTCGAATTGCTGGTTCTGCTCAAGGCTATGTGAGTACACCCTTTGTCCGCTGGGCGAAATTAGCTCAATTACGAATTTGGCTGGTGATCTTGGTTCAACCCTAACGGTAATCCACTGGTCGGCTGGGTTGGGGAACACGGTAACAACCGTGTTGGTGCCCGGAATTACCTGCACCGACGAGATGGTTAGGGTAATGGTATCGGATGTTTCGCAGCCATAGCTGTTTGTAACCGTTAGCCAGTACTCGCCTGGGTTGTCAACCGTAATGGATGGGGAGGTGGCACCCGTGCTCCATAGGTAGTCCACATCGCTTACCCCCGATTCGATGGTGTAGGGAAGGGTAACCTCTTGGTCGCCGCCTAAATCCAAGTCGGGAGTTGGGTGTACGGTTAGGTTTAACTCTGTTTTGTTGCCTGCCCGTTCGTTGTAGTCAATCCAAGCCGATAGCTTGTGAGTACCCTCTTCGGCTTCAAACTTTTGGGTAAATGTATGGCTAACGGTCTGGTTGTGTTCAAGTGCTTGTTCAAGAGTAATTGTTTCCGAAACGGTTTCTTCGTTTACACGATAGTTTGCAGTAAGCTCTGTTCCCGCATCAATTGTTTGGTTTCGTTGGTTTTCAATGCTTATTTCAACGGTTAGCTCGTCCGCATCGCATGCTTGTGACGATGGTGATGCGATATTGGCCACGTAAATGCGTGATGAGTAGTCGAAAACAATGCTAATCTCATCGTAGCCTTCGCAGCCATACTGGTTGGTGACTGTAACCGAGTATGTGCCTGTTTCGGTAGCTGTTAGCGTTTGGTTGTTCGAGTCATCTTGCCACAGGTACGTTTCATATCCTGCACCGGCATCGAGCGTTACGGGATCGTAAGCTTCAAAGTCCTCACCTAGGTCAACAATTGGTGTGGGGTAGTGCTCAACGCTTTGTGCTAGGGTATTGTTATTCGTTATCTTATCTAACGGATGATTTGCAGATATGCTGATGCTATACTCCGATTCTGCCGAAAGATCCAACGTGGTGCTGAGCGTAAAGCTGGCTTTTTGCCCAGGTTCAAGTCTTTGGTCAATTGTAAGGGTTCCGTTTATTGCATCCTGCGACTCTACCTCAATGCTAATGGGCATTGTGTCGCCAATTTTAAGCGTGTCTGTTCCAAGGTTGGTTAGCTCAATGCTAATAGATTCCGATGAGGTAAGTCCGCAACCCGATGTGGGCGTAAGCATATTGCTCACGGTATAGTCGGCCACCAATAGTGTTATGTTAACTTCGTCGTATGCTTGGCATCCATGCTCGCTTGTTACCAAAACGTGATAAAGTCCTGTTTCGGTAACGGTATAGGTTTGCTGAGTCGATTCGTCTTGCCATAAATACGACTCGTATCCTGCCCCGGCATCAAGCACAATGGGGTCGTAGGTAATTAAATCCTCGCCAAGGTCAACCTCTGGGTTGGGATAGTGCTCTATTGTTTTGGTAAGCGTGTTGTTGGATGTGTTGTTATCCAATGGGTGGCTTACGGTTGCAATAAATTCATAGCTTGTTGCTTGGCTAAAATCCGCTTTTGTTGTTAACGTTACAGCTATTTTCTGTTCGGGCTCAACCCTTTGGGTTAGGACGTATTCCTCCGATGCAATCTCAACCGTGTTTGCAAAAACGGTGATGGGGAGCACATCGCTAACCAGCAGCGTGTCGGTACCAGTATTAGCAATTTCTAGCGTAATGGTTTCGTTGGATGTTCGCTCGCACCCCGATGTGGGTGAGAGAATGGCTGATACAGAGTAGTCGGGTATGAGCACATCAACCCGAACCGCATCGGAGCCTTCGCATCCATTCTCATCTACAACGGTAACGTTATAATTCCCCGTTTCGGTTACTGTAAATGTTTGTTCCGATGAACCATCTTGCCATAGGTACGACTCGTATCCTGCTCCAGCATCGAGTACAAGCGACCCATTTTTAACTACCCTGTCGTCACCTAGGTCAACTACCGGATTTCCCCAAGCGTATATATCCACCGCAAGGCTATCGTTTGCCGAGTTCCTGTCGATTGGTGCAACTACCTTTGCCGCAATGGTGTGCTCGCTCGCAGTGCTAAGGTCGAGGGTGTGAGCAAGGGTGATATCAAGCGTTTGGCTTGGTTCAAGGTTGCTTTCCATGGTAAAACTCTCAGTTGCAACCAGGGTTTGGTTATGCCAAAGTTCAATTTCTATTGCTTCGCCAGCGGTTAGCTTATCGATGCCCATGTTGGCAACTTTTACTTCAACCTGATTGCTGGTTCCCAACACGCAGCTGCTAACGGGCGAAATGATTTCGGCAATGGAGTAGTCGGGCATAAGGATGGTTACGTCAATCTCTTGGTAACCTTGGCAACCATTACCGTCGGTAACCAAAACGCTATATGTTCCTGTTTCATTGGCTGTATATGTTTGTTCTGTTGATACGTTTGTGCTGTTATATGTCCATTGGTAGGCAGAGTAACCCTCGCCGGCATCGAGTACCAGCGGAACATTTGATACCGTTCCGTCGGCATAATTCAGGCTAAGGTTTACCTCTGGGTATGAGTTGATGGTTTGGGTAATGCTATTGTTTTCAAAGCCATCGTTTTGCATGTCAACCCAGAATAACACTGTGTACTCGTCGGGTTGCGACAGGTCCAAGGTGTTGGGTAGGGTAATATCGAATGTGCTACCTACGGTAATTTCCTCTGTGGTTGTGAAGGTCTCGGGGTATTCAACACCAGCAAGGGTGTATCCAACATCAATAACACGTCCAATGGGGATTGAGTAATTCCCGTTGTTTTGAACTCTGTATGTAATGTTCTCCTGATTTGTAAGACCACAACCCGAAGCTGGCTCAAGCACCTCTAGTAGCTCAATGTCATCTTTATAAAATGTGAGGGTAACCTCATCGCTACCTGGACAACCCGAGAAGTCGGTAACGGTTACGCTGTAGGTACCGGTTTCTTCTGCGTTGTATATCCTATCGCTTGTGTCGTCATGCCAAAGGTATGTGTCGTAGTATCCAGGGTCAAGTTCTTCACCCCATCCGTAAATATCCCTATCGGTGCCCAAATTAGGGCTAGGGTATCCCAACGCATATACTGATTTGTTTAAAGAATTGTTCTCGTAATGAACCTCTTCTTTCGCAGAGCTGATATCTATTTGTATGATTGCGCTGGTGAGTGTGCTGAGGTTTAGAGTGGATGATAGTGTTATTGATTGAGTGGCTTTGGGTTGTAAATTTTCTGAAAGAACAATCGTTTCTTGAGAAATAAAGGTATTGTTCAGATACAATTCAACATCAATAGATGTTCCCGAATTATATGTCGAATTACCGTTATTTCTTAAAACAAATATTACAGGTGTATCATCAGTTAATTCACAATCAGCGAAAGGGGAACTAATGGCTGATATTTGAAGATCATTGGTAACTAGTTCAACGGCATCGGTGTCGGTACATCCAAAGCTGTTTTTTACAGTCACTTCGTATGTGCTGTAAAGAGATGGATCGTAAATAGTGTAATCTGGGAAGTACGAATAGTCTTGCCATGAATATTCGTAGACATCATTTTCATCAACAGGATTAGAATATGTTGGAGATATAACGTATGTTTCATTCTGTTCGAAAATCTTAAAGATTTTACTTTGTTCAATATTTACAGCGGGTGAAGGATTTGTGTTTACCTCAATGGCTTTTTCGTTATTATCAGCTAATGGGTCATTTTGTGTTAAAGCTTCAAATCTTATGTAACTTAAACCAATTGGAAAGGTGTACTCTTTTGAAAATGTGTAATTATATTCTTCGCCTACACCAAGTGGGCTCTCCAATATTATGGTATCATTTTGGTCACCTATTGGAGTGTTTGCAGTAAGTTTTATTTCAGTGCCAATTGGGTAAATATCCTGTCCCGAATTCTTTAGCGTAATTGATAACGGTATAGGTTCGTTTGTGAAACATGATGAGGCCGTAGGGCTATTGATTGAGATAAGCGACAAGTCAAAGGCGCTCACCGAAACGGTTTCGTTATTGGTTTCGGGTGTTCCACAACCATTGGGGTCTACCACTGTTACCCTATAATCATTGGTTTGTTTAGTAATTGGGGTGTAACTTTGACCTGTTGATAACGAAGTCCATATGGTTTCATCTGGTGCTTTGCGTTCCCACTGGTATGATGAGAATCCATCAGTTGCTTTAAGCACAAGCGTATCGGCTTGAGTAGTGATAATCTCGTTAAATACTTCGAAAACTTCAGGGGCTTCATGTACCCTTGCAAATATTTTCACTTCAGGGATACCGTAGGTAGTAACAATTATTGTTTCAGCGTCGTTGCCTCTATCCAAATCATCGGGAAGGTTTGTGTATATAGATATGTTATACGTTTTGGCTTCGCTTAAATCAATTGTGCCCGTGAAGGTGAATGGGATAGTTTCATCCAAGGTACCCCAACCATCGACAGGTGTGTAATCCTCGGTGAGTACAATCTCTCCGTCAACCTCTACAACAAGTGGTATGGTTTCAAAACCATCGAAGGGTGAATTGCGGAACGATTGGATTACAACTTGAGGGCTTATGGGTGAATCGTGTTCGCAGTTATCTTCCAAATTTGTAATATTTGTTATCCCAACATCCTTATCGGACAACATCACGCTTATATCATCCTGAGCCACACAAGTTAACTCCGCATCGATAAATTTTGTTATAACAACCCTGAAGTCTCCCTCATCATTCACATCATAGGTTTGATCTGATCCGATGCTAGTAACGTTATCAGGTAGTTCGAACCAGCTGTAAGAGGTGTAGCCTGCGCCAGCATCTAGGGTAACGGGGGTTGTGAAATCTTCAACGCCAATATCGGGGCCAAGCGTAAACTCTGGCATACCAAGTACTTCAACCGAGGTGGTAAGGGTGTCGTTTGCGTTGTTGTCGTCAATATCAAGGTTTGTGTAGGCAACTATTTCATGTACCCCTGAACTGAACAGATTAAAGGTGTTAGTGGTGGTAAAGATGTACTCGCTGTTCTGTGTAATATCAGCGGTTATGATAATGGTTTCGGTTTTTATAGCACCTCCATCTACCTGAACAACAATAGGTATCTGGGCATCCTGAGGCACTGTTCGGTAGCCAAAATTCTCCAACTTAAGCTCTAGAGGCGCATTGTTTCCAATTTCGCAATCGTCGGTTGGCGATATTAATTCGGTGATGCCCATATCGTATGGTAGTTCGTAAACTCTAATCATATCCAAGCCAATGCCTTCGTTCTGAGCACTTGCATTAGATCCAAAAACGAAGCGGAATTTTACGCCGCTTACCCCAATTGCCTCATTGGGCAGTAGATTTTTTGCTGTTACGTATTCCGATTTGTTTACGCTCCAACCTTCAGTTCCAAGCGCTGTAACCTCTGGTGTATCGTACCAGTTGTAAGCATAGTTTTCGTGAGCAGGCAATATGGTCCAGGTATCACCACCATCAATGGAGTACTCCAGCGTTAACCCATCAACTCCCTGTTCAACTTGCATTAGGTAATCGAATGCGATTACCGGCATTTCTGCTGTGGACAGATCGAAGCAGGGACTCTCGAGGTACGACAGCTCACTGGGGTTGTAACTCTGCGAGAGGGCTGTTGCCCATATACGGTTTCCATCCGAAGCCGTTTTAATTTTGGTACCATTGGGTGTACCCCATTGCCAGCTGCTGTTGGTTTCGCTTGGGTACCAGTGTGAAGAGGAACTTTCAAATGAGGTTAAATAGGGGTAGTTAACCGTTGGGAAAACGTAAAAATTGGTAGTAAGAGTGTTATTGTTTTGGTCTTGATCTCCTTCGAGAAAGGTAGTAAACCTCAAGTTTTTTAGCCCTGGAATTGAGAAATCTGCATATTGATCGGTGAAGGTGAAGGTAATTTCTTGTTCGCTGTTAATTCCGCTTTCATTATTGAAGATTTGTTTTTTATATAATTCACCTCCATCAATAGAAAATCCTATTTCGAAAGGAGTCTCAACTGTTTCACCACCGTAGTTCTTAATTACCACTACTACTTCCTCGCTATTGGTTAGCCCGCAATTATTAACAGGTGATAAAACATCCTTAATTCCCACATCGGTATGTATATATTCACCTGTAATGGCAAAATTATCAATATTCCAACCGCCGTATTCTATGGTATGGTTGGATTCGTCGATGGCAAATTGTACGCTAACTTGATCCTTTCTAGTTGCGAAAGAACTAATGTTGTGGCTTATGGTTTTCCAACCTCGATCTGCAACATCGTTGTTATTGCTGTAAATGGTTGCCCAAGAAATGTTCCCGTCGTTGCTGATTTTTACACTTGCTTTATCATTTTGGTCAATACTAAGCCAGCGCTTATATACAAGATTAAGGTTTTGGTAGTATTTTGCGTTAACTATATTTGTTGTAACGATTTCTGGATCCGAAATTATAATGTTTGAATAGTAGTTGCCGTTTAGGTTTGTTGCCAATACTTTACTCTCTGAGTATGCGTAGGTTGCGTCGTAAGCACCGGTTCCCAGTGGTTCACCTATCTCCCAAAGTGAGGTTTTAGTCCAATCGTTAGCCCCCTCAAAATCGGTAAAAATTAGAGATTCGTGTATAGTTGCGGTACCATTTGGGGTTAGAACTGATAGAGGGAAACTCTCGGTTCCAAGCACTACGTCGTTGGGGTCAATATAAAAATCAACCATATTACCGTGAGTACTATTATTCTCAATACCAAGTGCTATCCATATGTAATTTGTTCCTGTATTAAGGTTGAACAATGGCGCTGTAAGGGTTATCTTATTGCCATTGTAGGTAACGGTAGCGTTTAGCGGGGTTGAAACTTTAAATAGCGAATCGCGGGTGTGGAATAACCTAATGCTCGAAAGATCATTTATGTCAGTGCCAGAATAGTTGAGGGTTATTGAGTTTACTGGTATTTCGTTCGTATTGCCCGAAACTAACACTTTAACATATGAAAAGGGGTTATTCTCAGACCCTGTTGGGTAGTTATCATTATATTGCTTTACTTGAAATGTTTCAATTTTTCGGGGAATAATTCCTCGCTCTTCAATCCTTACATCATCAATGCATGTGCCATAACCCCAGTTTGATATGCCCTCGAATGCAATTTGGCAGGTACTGGTTTTTGCAGCATCTGGTAGAAGTATCTCTTGCTTTGTCCAATTTCGTACTTCTGATGTATAGTGGTCAAGGAGTTTCCATTCCGAGGTTATGTTTTCGCGATAGTACACTTTAAGCTCGTCCAGATCGCCACTCCAGTCAACCTGTGCATGCCAAAATACCAGCGTGGGCTTAATGGTGATTGGGGCTTCTCCTTCTTCAGACCTCTTTAAGTCTATGGCTGGTGTTATTAGCTTGGCAATGGCTTCACGAGATTGTGCTTGAAAAATAGCGTTGTTGGTGCCGCTAAATGCATTTAGTGGGTTATATAAGTAGCCCCCGCTTTGGTATTTCCAAGGAAGTGTCCCTTTAATAATTCTCGATTCCCATCCAGCGGGTTTAACACCTGTTTCAAATCCCTCCGGTATGCCGTTAGATGGGAAAAGTATTTCAAACTCTTGCCCTTTACTGATGGTGGCCAAAATTGTAAAACAGATTAGAGCAAATACCCTGAATTGTATTTTGATTATTCGCGTTTTCATACACTTAATTGTTAGCATTAGTCACTTCATTCATCAACACAAAAAATCGTTTGCTTGCAATATTGAATGGTATTATGATTTATTTTATAGTAAATGTTGTAAAACAAAGCGTTGTTGTATATACGAAAAAGAGGGTAGTGTGTTTTACTTTTTTAAGGTTAGAAATCATTTTTTTATGCATTGCAAGTCCTTGCCCAATATCTAGATCAAAAATAAGTAATAATTTGACAAAACATATATCTTTTATGGTGAATTGTACGTAAGAGAGGATTAAATACTATATTTGTTTTGGTTTTTTTGAAATTTTATGATAACTAATATACCTTTTTTTACCGCTTTACCCTCATCTGTCCAAAAGGGTTTGTTGAGCATTTTGCTTTCGGTGATATCGCTTGGAGGCCTTTTTGCTCAAACCGATACCATTTTCTGGTTCTCTGCCCCTGAGGTAAATCGATATCATTCGGGTGGTAGTGGTACCAATCCAAAAAACTTTGGTACTCCAGTATATTTGCGTTTAACCACTGGCGATAAACCCGCCAATGTTACAATTTCGATGCCAGCAAATCCGAGCTTTACTCCAATTGAAGTGCCTCCCATTGCTGAATACACAACCTATACTCTTGATCTTTCCGGTTTTATTAAAAACCATGAAGAAATTGATGGTAACGGTGGATTACCTGGACTTATAAACGACCCAACATCTATTGAAAATGTTTTGGCATGGACTGAATCAAATCTTGCACCTGCTGGGGGAAAGCCATACATTAACAGAAACAACAAGGGAATATTAATTGAATCGACAGCGCCAATTACAGCGTACTACGAGATTAGCGTGCAGTATAATCGAGATCTTATTGCGCTGAAAGGGCAAAATGCATTGGGAACAGAGTTCTATGTGCCTTTTCAAACCACAAACGAAACGCGTTCCTATCCTTTCAAATACCGACCTTACAGCTCAATAGATATTGTGGCAACCGAGGATAATACCAAGGTGTGGTTTACGGCCACTCAGGATATTTGGGTAAAAGGGGTCGGCTTTAGGGAAAAGGGAACTTACTCAATGTGGTTGAACAAGGGTGAAACATCAATAATTACTCCTTTTGAAAACATAGGGGGTGCTGCAGATGGTAACTACCAAACTACATTCGCTGCCAGTAAAAGGCTTGCAGGTACTCGTGTTTGGGTAGATGTAAATGAGGGTAGCGGCGGTAACATTGCCATAATTTCGCATGACGATTTGGTTAAATCTCAAAACTCTTTAAACCCTGATTACGTTACCGACCAGATAGTCCCCATTACCCATATAGGTACGGAGTATGCAGTAATTAGAGGGGTTAATTTTAGTGCTACGGAATCAGAGGACTATATTTACGTTGTAGGAACCGTAGATGGCACGGATGTTACCGTAGTAACCGATCCTACAGCTCATACCGAGACCTTTACTGTAAATTCCGGAGAGTCCAAGGATTTTCATATGAGCAGTACAGGATACAACGTTGCGTCGGTATATGCTACTGAGCCGGTGTATGTTTACCATATGTCGGGTACTGGCCGTCAAAAAGCCGGTGCGCTTATCCCTACTATTTCTAAGTGTACTGGGTCGAACCGGGTGGCCTTTAACCGTACTACTGGGGGTACATTTGCATTTTACCTTAATATACTGGTTTGGGTTAGCCCGACTTCCGATGCCCGAGGCGATTTTAAATTGATAAGGCAGGGTGGCGCACTTGATGATAACGATAAAAGTGTACTAGCCCTAATAAACGATCCAAATAACTTTAGGATTCTGCCTACGGCTGGAGCAGGAGTTGAGTTTGGCAACTGGTACTATGCTAGAATAAATGCAAGTGGATTAGATGCTGACATTGCATACACCCTGGAGAATACCGAAAACGTTTTTCACTTGGGCGTGATAAATGGGCACACTAGTGATGACGCCTTTTATGGCTATTTCTCGAACTTTAACGAGATTGTACCACAGGGCATTGTGGTTGAAACCGGTTCCAATGGGGGAAAGTTTTGCCCGGGAGTTACCCTCGAAATGGAAGTTTCTGGCGGAACAAAGTATTTGTGGTCTCCCGACACCTATTTAGATAACCCAAATATTCGAAACCCTGTTGCTACAAATATTGAAACATCAATTGATTATAAGGTAACTGTAAGTGGCTACTGCGATTTAACTAAATATGTGGATATCGCAGTGAAAGTTGGCGACGGCGTTATTCCTAATTTTACTTCAGGCACCTATTCGGGCTGTGCTGCACCTGTCAACCCCGGGGATATTCCCTCATACACGTTTACCTTAACAAACGATTCCGATGGTGATTATTATCGAGACTGGTGGTATCGGCGCAGCGACGAAACAACTTTTACTGATATTGTATCGGGGAGTAATGTTGATAATTCAGCAGAAGTAGTTACCCTTACCCTTGAAAATAATACGGACGATATCATTGAGTATTACGTTACCCTAAGGGTAAAGGATCAAAGTTCATGGTGCCAGGATGAGGTTACAAAAACCTTAAGGGTTTACCCTTACATTGACATCAACCCCTCCTTTAACCTAAGCAATGATTCTGATCCAAATTGTCAGCCTCATACTGTCAACTTCTTTGCAAATCCCGTTTCAGAGCCTATTGCGCATCCCATTGGCGCAACCTACAAGTGGGATTTTGGCGATGGCAACTCCGCCCCAACACAAAATGCACAGAATACATATTTAAATACAGCTCCACCATATTCTTCAATATCATATTCTCCAGAGGTAACCATTACCGATAAGTGGAATGTTTGTAGCGTAACCAAATCTGTTGATATTGTTGTTCCACCTTATCTCGAGGCTGGTTTTACAGCCAATCCTGTAACAGGGTGTTCGCCCTTGCAGGTTACTAATTTTAGCAATACGAGCAAAGGAGTTCCTACCGAAGGCTATTCATGGAAATTGTTCCGTTTAGGTGCACCCGATGTTGAGGTTGGCTCATCGACAACAGGGAGCCCTCCAGATATTTCTTCTGCCAGCACTTGGCTTGTCAACAACCGAACTGATAACCTTGAAGAGGTTTACCGTCTCGATCTTGAGGTTACCAATGCTAGTGGATGTGTAAAAACATATAGTCAGGAGTTTAGGGTTTATCCCAATCCTACAGCAACTGTAAGTATTGATGCTCCGGGAGCCCCCGATATTAATTGTTCTCCTTTGCAAATAGATTTATCGGCAACCACAATTCGCAATACCAACTCATTCCAATGGCATGTCGATGGGGTTTCAAGGCTTTCAAATCCAGTTCCCATAGGGTCTCCTCCGGCAGATTACACAGGAAGCTTAACCCTCGAAAATATTACTAATGCTCCTATTGCCAAAGTTGTTAGTTATAAGGCTACAAATAATTGGGGCTGTGACTATGTTGCTCCTCCTCTTAATGTTAATGTGCAGCCCCACATCCATTCCGAAATTGTGCTCGATCCTGAGGTTATTTGCCCCGATTCGGAAACAGGGTTGTTTGATGTACAAATTCTCGATGCTAAAATTGTTGCCGATGGGCAGTACGAGTGGTTTATCGATGGCGTATCGCAGGGAATAAATACCGATATTGGTACGCGTACATTCAATTACAATACGCTTACCAAGAATGCAAATGGAGAAGCGTTTATCAATTTGCAATTGGTGGTTGAGAATGCAGCGGGATGTACTAAAATTGATAACCAGCAGATAACAGTCAACCCGCAGGTTAGCGTTGATTTCGATGCGCATATTGGTGCTTCGTTAATAACACCTGGTGCAGGTGGCACTGGCACCACATTGTGCCCCCCCGAAACTTTAGATTTTACAAGTTCTACTACCTATGCCAATAGCTACCAATGGAAGTTTGGGAGCATAAAAGAAGCAACTTCACAGAATGCATCGCTCGATATTGAGAATAATGGCTCATCTGCTTTCGATTTGCCTGTTACACTAACAGCATCCAACAGCTACGGATGTAGCGGTACTGTAACCAAAATCTACACTATTGAACCCGAGGTTATAACTAATTTTGATGTTGAAAGCCTTGCTGGATGTGCACCATTTACCCTAGATGTTAGCGCTGTTGATAATGGTACAACTTATAATTGGGAATTTGTTGGTCAAAATCGAACTGGTGCAGACCAAGTTTTCAATCCTGTTGAAAATAAAACAGGTGCTTCGTTGTACGAAACAATTACGCTGGAAGCGGTTAGGGGGAACTGTACTTTGGTGAAGAATGATGTTGTTGTTACCATTTACCCCGAGGTGCAAGCTCAGTGGGATTTCACCGCACCAACCGATTATTGTGCACCCGTTGTGGCTGCAACATTCGATAACACATCCGATTTATATGCAGGCGGAAGCGTAACCAATATCCATTGGCAGGTATTCGATGGAGCCACAATGGTAAACAGCTCCAGCGCGCAGAGTTTCACCCCATCGCTACCCAATACCAGCCATACAGCGCAAAAAACATATGATATTAAGCTAACTGCTACCAGCGCCTATGGCTGCGTGGGCGAGCATGACGGAATCATAACGGTTAACCCTAATCCGCTGGCTCGATTCAATGCCTCTGTAACTGAAGAGTGTACACCCCTTGTGCTGGATGTGGTGAATGAGAGCGTTACCACAGCAACATCAACTTACACTTGGAGTTGGGATGGTGGTTCCGCTAATGACGAAAACGCAAACCCTATTGAGGTAACCTACAACAATAATACGGAGATAGTTGATTCCAAACATATCAATTTGCATATTGAGAATGAGTACGGATGCGTAAGCGATTACGACTATCTCTTTGAGGTTTTTCCCCAGGTTATCGCTAACTTATCCATTACCCGTTTGGCTCCAAACGAGAATTGTGGCGATGAGGAGTTTACCTTCACCAACACCTCAACGGCTGGGTCAAGCATCCACTACTACGAGTGGTCATTCGGAACCGATAAGTGGGTGACCAGCTCCACTGCCGATTTTAACCGCAGCTTCACAGCCCACGGAACCAATCCTTTAGATATTCCCGTTTCGGTTAGAGCCTATAGTACCATTGGCTGTACCAACGTAACGCCAGCAGAGGAAACCATTTACATTTTCCCTCGGGTTGTAGCTGCCCAAAGCTTCACCATTGGCGATATCTGCGATGGCGATGTGGATCTTACTCTTACCAATTCATCAAGTAATGTGGGAACAACGCATGTTGATGCAAATACCAATTTCCTTTGGACATTTACACCTTCCACTGCCGATGGAACGCTGACAACTTCGTCGGGAGCTACTGCCATTTTAACAAACGGTGGCGACATTAACCCAGTTGTTTATGATGTTGATTTTGTTGCCGAAACGGAATGGAATTATAATGGAATTAACCGTACCTGTAGAGATGCCATAACAGGCAACTCCGTAACCGTTTACCCCAATTTAGATTTAACTTTTGAAATTCCCGAAGCCGAGTGTTCCACCCCAACCGGTGTGGAGTTAGTCTTTGCAAAAAATATCCCCAGCAGCAGCGGAGGCGATGTAAACGATATCTCCATTGCCTGGGATTTTGGCGATGGCAATACCAAAACATCAAATTTTACTGATGTTTCCCATACGTTTAGTAATATCAGCAACCAGCCATATACCACAGCCACTAAATTTACTGCTACCCAGCTGGCAACGGGCTGTACTTTCGAGGATAATATACCCGTTACCGTGTACCCAACGGTTACCGCAGCCCAAAGTTTTACCCTTGGCAACTTGTGCGGTGGCGAGGTGGAGGTAACTCTTGCCAATGCATCGAGCAATACAGGGGTGACAACTGGCACTAATAATTTTGAGTGGCGTTTTACTCCCGATGATTTAACAAACGGTGCTACAGCAAACTTTACATCTGAAGGTAGTTACTCCCTGGTGAATAATGGTTCTATCGATCCCGTAACATATTCACTGGAATTTTTTGCCGAAACGGTTTGGAATGAGGGAGCTGCAGACGAGAAATCTTGCTCAGATATAATAAACCCTGCAACACAGGTTGTGGTTTATCCTGAACTATTGCCAGTATTTCAAGCCCCAGATCCCGCTTGCTCTGGCCAAACGGGTGTGCCACTCACCTTTGTTAAGGATAACGGTGCCAGCAAGGGGGGCAATCCTACCGATGTGACCATTGAGTGGAACTTTGGCGATGGAAACACCGAGTCATCCAATTTTAATGATGTGACACATACATTTTTAAACATTGAGAATACTCCATTTACAACTGCCACCGAATATACCGCCACGCAGCTGGCAACAGGGTGTACTGTAACTGATGCTATTCCCGTTACCGTGTACCCAAGGGTTACGGCAGCACAGAGTTTTACCCTTGGCGACTTGTGCGGGGGCGAGGTGGAGGTAACGCTTACCAATGCATCGAGCAATACGGGGGTAACCCATACTGATGCTACAAACTACTTTAGCTGGGTATTTACTCCCGATGATGCGGTAAATGGTACGGAGGAAACATTCACTTCCACAGGTACATACCCGCTTGCAAATACTGGTGCAATAACTCCAGTAACCTACGGCCTGAATTTTTTGGCTCGCACCGTTTGGCACGAAGGCGATGCGTTGAATGAGCTGGAGTGCGCGGCACCCTCTACGGGCAACTCCGTAAAGGTTTACCCCGAATTGATACCTGAGTACGAGATTCCGCCAGCTGTTTGCTCGGATTTAACAGGTGCAACGCTAGAGTTTAACAAAAGTTCAACAAGCAGCGGTGGGGGAGAGGACGACGTATCACTTATATGGGATTTTGGCGATGGCAATACTCGAACTACCGGTTTTGTAAATCAGGTAACCAAAGATTTTACAAACCTTAGCGATGTAGATTTCACCACCAGCACCAAAATATTCGCTACTCAGCTTGCCACTGGATGTACTGCAAATCGTGAGGTTGATGTAATTGTTCACCCCAAGGTCGAGTCCATCTTTACATTCGAGATAGGTGATGTTTGCGATTATCCGTTACCCGTTACCTTTACCAATGCAGCAAAGTATAGCAAGCAGGCAGGTGTAACCACACAGTTTCATTGGGATTATGGCTATGGTGGCGAGGAGGATTTGTTCAATGTAAGCGACCCTCTTACGCATCCGCATCTGTTCACAAATGCCAATGCCAATGAAATTGTAGAGTATGATGTGGTATTTAGCATTACACAAGTCCATCCTTCTACTGCCGAATGCAAGCATGAATCTACTCGCAAAATTCAGGTTTACCCCGAGATGCTCCCCAGCTTCAACCTGCCAACCACCGAGGGGTGCAACCCGCTTACCGTTAGCTTTAGCAATACAAGTACGGGGGTTAATCTAGTAAAAGTTGATGGAACGCCTTGGAATGGACAGTTCCTATGGGATTTGGCCAATGGCAATACATCTAACAGCATAACCCCAGCACCTCGCGAGTATGGGCATACCGATAAAACCCAGTCGCATATTTACAATATAAGCCTTACTGCCACCAATCCGTTGGGCTGTGTTAAAACTGCAACCAAAAGCACTCCGCAGGTAACGGTTTACCCATGGGTGGAGTCGTCATTTGCTGTCGATAGAATTGAGGGCTGTACTCCGTTGGATGTTACGCTTAGCAACACATCAAAATCTACAGAGTATAGCTATCAGTGGACCTTTAATGGGAATGGAGCCGATGTTTCACTCGCATCATCTGCCGATGCGGAGCCCGGTACTATTAGGTTTACCAATCCTTTGGGTGCAAATGCTGAGCTATTGGTGCAGAGTCCTGAAATTGCGCTAACAACGTCGCTAAATCCAGCTGAGTACACATACACCACGGGTGAGGCAGGTTGTGTTAAAAGCGCACCCCCAGTTCAGGTTCGCGTATTCCCTCATGTTTATCCCAACTTCGACGCCGATCTTGAGGGCTGTCATCCGCTAAACATCAATTTTGATAACACCTCCAATGTATTTGGTGGAACTGGCAACGGGAAATACACTTGGAATCTGGGGATAGGTGTTACCACCAATAATCAGAGTCCTACTCAGGAGTACCAAAACTCATCGCTGGTTGCCAATCAGTCGTATAACGGACGATTAACTGCAGTGTCAGACCATGGGTGTACCGACTTTATTCCTTTCACAGTTACCGTTTGGCCAAAGCCCCAGGCGCTTATTGAGCTAACCGAGTATATGGAGTGCTCGCCCTTTAACCTCAAGATAATTAACCAGTCGATAGGAAAGGGCAAGGGCTCAACTTTAGAGTTTACATACGACTTTGGTGATGAGTCTGATGATTTAGTTACTAGAGATGAAGGCTCCGTTACACACCCATACCGTAATTTTTCCAATGAGATTGAGCCATACACCATGTCGCTTTATGTTGAGACAGAGGATGGTTGTAACGATATTGCTTACCAAACAGTACACGCATATCCAGAGGTAACCTCAATATTTGATACCGACGACGGCAAATATGAGCAGTGTAACCCATTTGAGGTAGAGTTTGTTAACAGCTCTTTAAATGCTTGGAGTTACATCTGGGATTTCGATAATGGTATCACCTCGTCAACAACTGAGCCGGTTTACCGTTTCGATAATAATAGCACCCAGGATAGAACCTATAATGTTACGCTAACGGCTATGTCGGAGTACGACTGTGAGCATACATCCGATTTGGAAATCACTGTATTTGCAGCACCCATTGCCGATTTTGCCATTTCGCCACCTCATCAGGTATATCCACAAGATGATTCAGGGTCGAGTTTTGAGTTTATAAACCAGTCGCGGCCACAGGGTATGCCTGCCAGTTGGACTCATAGTTGGACCTTTGGCGATGGGCATACTAGCAGCAGTATGGATAAAACTGTGCCTCACAAATACAATGACTGGGGATTCAGAGAGGACGAATTTAGGTACGAAGTAACCCTTAGTATTGATAATGGCAAGTGTAGCGATTTTGTTTCGCATAAGCTTACGCTTTTACCTCCAGAGCCAAAGGCATTGTACGATGTTCGGGATAGATATATGGATTGTTCTCCACTTTTAATCAATTTTGAGAACCTTTCAAATTTCTACTTTACCGAAAGTAATGCAACAGCCTTTGAGTGGCGATTGAATAACGCCGAAGACCCATTCTCAACAGAGTTTGAGCCAACTCTCACATTAACAGAACCGGGTTACTACAATATAGGCTTAAGGGTATATGGCGATGGCGGAGAAAAAAACTATTACCAAACTTTCAGAGTATTCGAAAATCCTGTGGCTAATTTTGAAGCTATGCCCGAGCGGGTTCTGTTACCCAATGCCAAGGTCCATTTCTTTAACCTATCGGAAAATGCTGTAGAGTACGAATGGACATTTGGAGATGGCAGTGCAATCTCAACTGAGAAAGACCCAGTGCATTATTATACCGAATTAGGTGAATACAATGTTAAACTTACAGTTGCATCAGTCGATGGTTGTGAGGATGAAACGGAGAAATCACCTGCTATTTGGGTCGAGGGTGAAGGAAAAATTGTTTTCCCCAACGCATTTATGCCTAGCAAGCTGGGTCCCAATGGTGGTTACTACGATGATGTTGATTATAAAAATGAGGTTTTCCACCCGGTTGCCGATGGGGTAATTGAGTACAGGTTGATGATATTTAACCGTTGGGGCGAGCAGATATTTGAGAGCAACGATATTAAGATTGGTTGGGATGGCTATTACAAAGGTAAGCTGGCCAATCAGGATGTATACGTGTGGCGTGCCGTGGGGAAATTCTCCAATGGCGAGCTGTTCGATGTGCGCGGTAATGTAACGCTGTTGAGGTAGGTAATCGTGGCGTGGTTGGATGATTGCATATAGAGTTTAAAGTTTAGAGTTCATAAAGTTCATGGAGTGCCTAAAGTTTAAAGTTTAGAGTTTAAAGTTTTGTGAGGTTTGATTGAGTGATCCGCCAGTGGCCTGTCTACCGACAGCCTGCCTGCGGTAGGCAGGGTAGAGCGGACAGGTTGATTGATTGGTTGATTGGTTGGTTGATCCGCCAGTGGGCGGACAGGTTGAATGAATGATTGATTGATTGATTGAGATTGACCCTGCCTTTGCCGGCCCGCCTGACCACGGGATTAGGGCAGGTAGGCTGTAAGCATTAATTATTGTGATTGATTGACTGATTGACTGATTGGTTGATTGACCTGTGTCCCTACCAAAGGATAGGTAAACCTGCCAGAGGCAGGTAAAATGGCAGCGTCAATGTAAGTGATTGACTGAATGATCCGCCAGTGGGCGGACAGGTTGAATGATTGAGTGATTGAGTGATTGCTTGCCTCCTGAAAAAGGCGCTTTTTGCCGTGACTGTGTCTCAGCTTGTCTCGGAGGCCGATGCTTTCTGGAGGCTAACGAGACGGATTTCGGGTCACTGAGCCTGCGATGCCCTGAGCGTGTCGAAGAGTCGAAGTGACCAATTGCTAAACCCTGAGCAGTTAGACAAGTGGTACGCTGAGCAGCAGTCACTGAGCCTGCGATGCCCTGAGCTTGTCGAAGGGTCGAAGTTCCAAGGACAGCTAAATTGGCAGCGTCAAAATGATAATTAATAGAAGATAACAATAATTATTGTATTTTTTCAGTTTAACGTATAAAATTGAGATCACTGAAACGCTTTTTCGCCATATTGCTTTTGGCCTTTTCTGGATTTGCTGCACACTCGCAGGATCCACAGTTTACCCAGTTTTACGCCAGTCCACTGTACTTGGCACCCTCGTATGCCGGGGGTATTCCCGGTCAGCGCGTGGTGGCCAACTATCGTAACCAGTGGTCCATGATCCCCGGCACATTCCAAACCTATAGCGTATCGTACGATCATAACTTCATCAACTTTAAAAGTGGGTTGGGCTTGCTTTTGGTGG
>Ga0334885_1002258_pt1 | contig 20404 bp, 13 predicted proteins | sample GraSluR1_MG_8_FD_207233 | JGI IMG/M metagenome (GOLD analysis project Ga0334885, IMG submission 207233) | Sludge microbial communities from methane-producing bioreactor in Wageningen University, Netherlands - Granular Sludge_31_05-R1 | ecosystem: Engineered > Bioreactor > Anaerobic >...
TGCACTGCAGCGCCAACGAGGGGGTGAAAGGCGATTGCGCCCTGATGCTTGGCCTCTCCGGAACCGGCAAAACCACCCTCTCCGCCGATCCGTCCCGTGCCCTGCTCGGCGACGACGAGCACGGCTGGAGCCGGGAGGGGATCGCGAACTTCGAGTATGGCTGCTACGCGAAGCTGGTTGACCTGTCCGCCCTGAAGGAGCCGGACATATACAACGCCTGTTTCCACGAGGATGATTACCTGAGGCACGGAGCCATCGTAGAGAACGTGATGGCCTACCCCGATGGCGGCATAGATCTCTTCGACAAGAGACTTACCGAGAACTCCAGAGGAAGCTACCCCCTGGGTTTCCTGCCCAACATCAAGAAGTCAAGTACCTCACGGCACCCTGAAACAATGGTTTTTCTCACTGCGGACGCAAACGGCGTGCTGCCCCCCATCGCCAAACTCACCAGAACCCAGGCGATGTTCTGGTTCCTGATGGGTTACACCAGCAAACTCGCCGGAACGGAAACCGGGATCGTCGAGCCGGTCAGCACTTTCAGCCGCTTTTTCGGGGGGCCCTTCATGCCCAGGAAACCAGAAGTCTACGCCGGCATGCTGGGCGAGAAGCTGGATGAACACCGCACCCGGGCCTTCCTGCTGAACACCGGATGGAGCGGGGGACCCTACGGCGAGGGAAAACGGATCAGTCTACCCCTGACCAGAACAATGCTGAACGCCGCGCTTCACGGTGAACTGGAAAGTGTGCCCTGCGTGCCCGATCCCTACTTCAACATTCTTGTTCCGGAAACCTGTCCCGGTCTTCCCGATGACAGCATCCTCTTCCCCGTCAACACATGGGGGAATCCGGAGGCTTACAGGGAAAGGGCGGAGAAACTCGCCGGAGAGTTCGCCCATCACTTCCGAAAGGCGTACGGAAGCAGTGATCTGGATGAAAGCATCATCCGGGAGTGCCCGGGCATTCAGGAAAAGGTGACTCCATGCATTTCGTGATGGCAGCGGTTCTGGTCCTGCAGATCCCCTTCAACGCGATTCTGCCCTATCCGGGCAACCAGGAGGGGAAGGCGGCGGTAACCACATCCTACGGCTGCATGATTGCGGGTAACAGCCCTTTGGGAGGCAGCGGCGATACCCAGATACTTCTTGCCGGCTTCGATTTCCATGGGAACCACCTCTGGGTGGATTCTCTCCACCGGGGGCGAAGCAGCAATATCATCTCCCTCGATGCCGTTGACGGCGGTTATGTGCTTACGGGTTCCATGACCATACAGGAGAGCGGCGTTCATGCGATGGCCCTGCTTCTTGACGAGTACGGCCAGGTTCAGTGGGAACACCGGAGCGCTGTGAGCAACCAGCATTTCACCGCGGCCTGCCAGGGAACCGACGGAACCATTCTTTGCGTGGGCGGGACCACCAGTGAAGGCGCCGGGGGTTTTGATGTGCTGATGGTAGCGCTGGATCAGGACGGGACAGAGTTATGGTGGGGAACACTGGGTACCGAGGGAGAGGAGACGAGCCATCATGTGTCGCCCTGTGATGACGGCGGCTACATCATAGCCGGGTTGACCATGGCCTGGGGGGCCGGCTGGGGGGATTACTGGATAATCCGCACCGACTCCCGGGGCGACACTCTCTGGACAGCAACCCTCGGAGGCCCTGAGTTCGACTATCCCTGGAGGGTACTGCAGGAGGGGGATTGTTTTGTGGTGGCGGGATCCACTCTCTCCTTCGGAGCCGGGAGCTATGACTGGTGGATTCTGAAGCTTGATGAAACAGGCGGCCTGATCTGGGAAGCGGTATGGGGGCATCATGGAACCGACACATGCATGGCCCTGGAGGTAGTGGATGGCCAGGTCTACGCAGCGGGAAACTCCGAACCGGAGCCGGGGAATCATCTGCAGACCATCGTGGTTTTCGGGGAGAACGGCCAGGTTGAGCAGGAGTGGTTTTTTGACACAGGGATGATACGCCAGATCACAGGCCTTCCCCAGGGAGGTTTTCTGATCGGAGGAAGCGGTGTTCTTCAGGGCGAGGATCTGATGGCCAAGACCATTGACTCCCAGGGAAACTGCCCGCCCCTGGGCATCGAAGAAAGCGTTGCCCCGTCTTCCATTACCCTTTTTCCCAACCCTGCGGGATACCAGGTCAACCTGGGCATTTCTGCGGAATCCAACGGAGTCAGGGTTTATGACCTCTCGGGAAGGCTGGTGCTTCTTTCGTATCCTCATGGGGGTCTGCTGGATGTTTCGGAGCTCACCCCCGGTGTATACATCGTCTCGGATGGAGTGGCTCCTTCCGCCAAACTTGTGCTGTGCCGGTGAACACCCGATATTCAGCATCACGAAGCAAAGGAGGGAATGGGATGAAGTGGGTAGCAGTACTACTGGGCATGACCGCTCTTCTTTCCGCCGGAGGTCACGGTGACAGGGCGGCTCTTTCTTTTTCCATGGGCGGCGGCTCCATCACCCCGTGGCTTTTCAGCGGAGATACCGAAGCCGGTACCGGTTTCGGGGGACTTCTGGGGGTTGAGACGCCCATGTCCCAGGGAAGGCAGTTCGCTCTGAAGGCGGGTTTCTTCACGGTGGGAACCGACCACGAAGCCTTCAGTTCAGTGAACTTCGTACCGATAACCCTCAGTTACAGGATGTACCCCTTCTATCGGCGTTACGCCGGGCCCAGGGGGATCGAGCCCCTGCTGGGAGCCTACGCCGGCGGGGTTCTTGCCTGGGACAGCGCCGAGGGCGATGGGGATGACACAACTACCGGGGGGGGTGTTATCGGCGCCGAGATGGGTGCCAGGCTTCCCTTCGGCTGGACGAACTATTTTGAACTCACCGCCGCTTTGGAACTGATGCCCCTTGGGTCATCTCTGGCAGGAGAGGACAAGGAGTGCGGCGCCCTCAGAGTAACTGCTTCCGTGGTTTTCTGAGCTAGTCGAACAGGGCCTTCACGCCGGCCCAGGTATTGGTCTCGAAGTACTGGGGGCCGATGCTGCCGTACAGCATCATGAACTGGTCAAGTTGCTGGCCCGTTTCCTGCTGGCTCGAAACCCAGGTTGCCCCATTGTCCATGCTTACATGTGACATGCTTCCGACAAGGTTGATTCGGGACAGCGAGAAAACCGGGCTGCCGTTAACCGCCTGCGCGCAGAGCCAGTATTCGGTATCCGGGGCGATGGAGAAAAACTGGGTGTCTTCCAGGGTTATCTCCGCATGGTAGATGCTGTATCCCGTCCAGGCGAAACCGGTATCCGTATTGGCAACATTGTCTCCTGTTGCGGACCACAGCACTTCCGGCCCCGGTTCGGAACCGTTGTTCCTCACCTCAAGGTTGTATGAGTCTGAAGGGGCCCCCGTGTAGATTACCCAAATCCCGATTTGCTCCAGAAGCGCCTCTTCCGGGTGGGAGAAGTCGTCGGACACCATGGCCGTCTGGCCGCTGCCGCATGCGAGACCGGTGATCAGCGCACCGAATTCGAACCCCTGATCAAGTATGATGTCGTTTCCCGGAGCGCCGGTCGGAAACAATACCACCGCTGTCGCCAGAGCAAAAACTGAAACCCTCATAATGCACCTCCCTGATTCCTGCTTCCATGCATGTTACAAATAATGCGGTTGGAGGCGAATGTAAACAGCAGCGGTTTTCACCGGCCCAGCACCGAAGCTCCGAGCTGGCCGCATGCCCCGTCCACATCCGATGCCCTGGATTTTCTAAGGGTTACCGCGGGACATCTGGGATAAAGGTACTCCATGAACTCAAGCACGACACCGTCATCGGGGCGTTTCCACGGAAGGCCTTTCACAGGGTTGCAGAGCAACAGATTGATCTTGCAGGGGAGTCCCCGGGCGAACTCCGCCAGGGCCCGGGCTTCCCGCAGGGAATCATTGATACCTTCAATAAGGCAATACTCAAGCGTTACTCTTCTTCCAATGGCCTTCGTCCACTCAAGAAGGCCAAGCTTCAGATCGTCGAGTTTTACCGACGCCCCGGCGGGAAGAAGCATTTCCCTGGTGGCCTGAACCCCGCTGTGAAGGGAAAGGGCCAGCCCGTAATGCCTGCCCAGCTCCGTCAACCGGGCGATGCCCCGGGTGAGCCCGATGGTTGAGACGGTGATCTTCCTCTGTCCGAGACAGATGCCCGAATCGTTGCTTATGATGTCCAGGGCGGGAATCACCTGGTCCAGGTTGTCCAGCGGCTCTCCCATTCCCATCAGAACCACATTGGATATCCTGTTCGGTGATGCTTTCCGAAGCGCGTAAAGCTGCGCCACTATCTCATCGGAGCCAAGGTTTCTTCGAAATCCCACGTTTCCAGTCATGCAGAAGACGCACCCCATTCTGCACCCGACCTGGGTGGAAAGGCACGCGGTGACCCTGGGCGGGTCCGGTATCAGAACGGATTCCGCTACGAGCCCGTCTCGAAGGCCGAGGAGGAATCTTTCCGCACCGTCTTTCCCCCGCACCCTCTCCAGGGTGCCGAGAACTGTCAGTTCAGCGTTTGCCGAAAGACCTTCCCTCAGCGCCAGTGGAAGGTCGGTCATTACATGGAAGGACTCGGCGCCCCTGAGATGAATCCAGGAAAAGAGCTGCCGGGCTCGGAAGGCTGGTTCGCCGAAAGCCCCGGAGAGCCATGAAACAAGGTGTTCCAGCGGCATGCCGGTGAGCCTGGGGGGAACGCTATATTTCACATCATCACTCATAGTGAAGGGAAAGATAATGACTGAGTGTGTGGGAATCATAGGCGGCAGCGGATTGTACGCCATTCCGGGAGTTCGGGTTCTGGAGGAGAAAACGCTGAGCACACCCTTTGGAAACCCTTCATCCCCTGTAACCCTGGGGGAGCTTGACGGAGTGAAAACCGCCTTCATAGCCAGGCATGGGGAAGGCCATCGGTTCACACCTTCCGAGGTGCCGTACGCCGCCAACATCTACGCCCTGAAATCTCTGGGGGTTGGAACCCTGATCAGCCTCAGTGCCGTGGGCAGCCTTCGGGAAGAGATAGAACCCAGACATTTCGTGGTTCCGGACCAGCTGTTCGACAGAACCCGGGGTTTGCGAAGGGCCACTTTTTTCGGGGGTGGCGCCGTAGCCCATGCCTCCTTCGGAGAGCCTTTCTGCCCGAACCTCAGGATGACGCTTGTCAACGCCGCCGCCGCCGCCGGCGCCGTGGTTCACCAGGGGGGCACCATGGTGGTCATGGAGGGCCCCGCCTTCAGCACCCGGGCGGAGAGCATGTTCTACAGGTCCATCGGGGCTTCCGTCATAGGCATGACCGGGATTCCCGAGGCAAAGCTCGCCCGGGAAGCGGGAATCTGCTACGCCACCCTGGCCATGAGCACCGATTACGATTGCTGGAGGGAGTCGGAGGAGGAAGTCACCGGCGAGATGGTCTTCGGGGTGATGAAGGATAACGCGGAAATGGCCAGGAAAGCGTTGGGGAAAGCCCTGGTTTCGCTGGGAGACCGCCGGACACCCTGTTCATGCGCCGCGCCGCTGGGGGTGGTAACAGGCCCGGATTGCAGGGATGCGGGAATCATGGAAAAACTGGAAGTGGTTCTGGTACGCTGATGCCAACCATTGGTGAACTGGGGGAGAGGGGGCTGATCCGACTGCTGCGCCGGGAACTGATGCTTGATTTCGCCGGAGACGACGCCGCGGTCCTCCCCTCCCTGGATGCGCCGGTGATAACAGTTGATTCGTATCTGGAAGGGGTGCATTTTCATCGCTGGTGGTGCCCTCCGGAAACACTGGGTCGCAGGGTTGTCGAAGCCACCCTGTCGGACCTGGCCGCCACCGGCGCCGAGCCCCTCTGGCTGTTCGCCGCGGTTTGCCTGCCCCCGGAACTGGACGCGGAGTGGCTTCTGAGGTTTTACCGGGGACTCACATGGCGTCGGGACTGCAGACTGGCCGGGGGGGAAACCATTCGAGGGGAAGTTTTCGGAGTGACCCTCACCGCCGTGGGAAATCTCCGCGGCGCCCCTATGAAACGCTCCTCCGCCGTCCCCGGTGAAAGACTGTGGGTAACGGGTCCCCTGGGGAGAACCCTGGATGCTCCCGCCCTTCTGGAGAAATCCAGAACCGTGGCGCTAACTCCCCTGGAACGGCGACAGGTGGAGTTGTTTCTGAATCCCGCCGCCAGGTTCGACGCCATGAAGGTTCTTCTTGCCAATGGGTGCTCAGCAGCCATCGACATATCCGATGGTCTTCTCAGCGAGGCCTGGCACATCGCGGAGGAGAGCCGGGTACGGGTGCTGGTTGACTCCGGTTCGATACCCCTGGTGGAGTACGCCCGAAAAAGGGCCAAGGATGCCTGGGTCGCCGGAGAGGATTACGAGATACTCTTCACAGCCGGGGCTGATCGGCAGTTTCCCGGTTTCTACCCCATCGGGGAGATCAGGGAGGGTGAGGCGGCGGTGTTGACCACTGACGGCTGTTCGTGTCCGCAGGCGAAGGGGTACGATCACTTCAGGGAATGAGCCTTCTTCCGGTCAGGACCGTTTCTTCAGAGATACCCCGGGACCGGTACTCCACAAGAACCGTTTCATCCGCCTGCTTTGGAAGTGTCTGACGGATCAGGGCCAGGTTGTCGGGGTTTGCGGAAATGCCCCCGACCGACAGAAGCGTGTCTCCCGGTGAAAGCCCGGCCTCTCCGGCGGGAGACCCGTCAACCACCATGGAAACCACAATGGTTTCGCCTTCAATTCGCACGCCGAGACCCGTCATCTGGAAATGCGGTTCGCGAAGGTGGTCCGGTCCGGGTACAAGATGGAACCCCGGTATGGAGTAGTCCACCACCAGGGTGAACCGGGAGAGAATGTCGCTGCCAAGAATGCCGTCATACATCGAGAGCGGCCCGGAATCCTCGAAGACCGATGCTTCACCGCAGGGAACCGTGAAACCGCCCAGGGTTATGGATTCCACTGGAAAAACTTCGATTGATCCCGCTCCTCCCACCCCCTCCACTGAAGCCGAATAGGATGGCCTGTGCCCAAGCGTCCCTCCGTGGCCCTCGATGAAAGTCCGGGTGAGATGCAGGGCTCCTCCGGCGCCGGTGTCCAGAAGCAGGGTTACGGGGATTGTGTCTTCGAGTACGGCTTCGAAGGAGATAAGGTTCATGGAAAGAACCCCCTGAACAAACCCCGCCGCTGAAGGAGGCATGTATTCCCCGGGCAAGTGGAGGGTGATTGATTCTTCGGAATAATCGATTTCCGTTACGAATCTGCTGAGGAAATCGTAGCCGATTATCATGTCGATGCCTCTTCCGGTGATGGGAAGAAATGCTTCTCTTACCGGCATCACCGCAAGAACCTGTCCCCTGAGAACCGCGCCCGCCACGCTGTAGCTGTCCACCCTGGCGAAGGCGAACTCCTGTGAGCCCCCGATTCCCCTGGCGCTGAACGCCCCTTCCGGAACCAACCCCAGTTCCGCGGCGAAAGAGCTGTCAAGCAGAGTGGCTCCGGCGCCGCTGTCCAGTATGGCCAGAGCGTTTCTTCCGCTGACCCGGGCCTGAAGGTAGATGTGTCCTCCGTGAACATGGAAGGGATTCGGCGTTTCGGAAACGGTGAGCTCCCAGTCCGGTGTTCCGGGAAGAAGAGAGAAGAGGCTGTCGTGGAAAAGGTGCCCGGTGTTGAACTCGGTCAGGATGTTCCGGCTTTCGCTTTCCATGCCCAGTTCCCGTACGGTGTCTCTGGTGCTTCGGGGAATTGTCACACCGTTCACCACCGAGTACTCTCCCGGAAACTGCACAACCCTCATGCCCATGGCGGTGGTGAGCATCGCCAGGGGAAGACCGGTTTCCGCGGAGAAGCAGTAGGTGATCGGATCCGTGAGATTCAGCCTGACCATTCCCGCCGGTTCGCCTGCTATAAGTGTATCTCCCGCGTACTCCAGCCCGGTGTTCTCGAGGAATGCCCGGAAGAACACCGTGGCTTTGGCGCTTTCCAGCTGTGCAAGCCCCTCACGCCCCGCCGGTGAAAGGTTGCCGTTCCTGTCCAGGCTGAAAGCGCTGTCTCCGAGAAAGAGCATTTGCTGTTCCACAGGACCAAGTACAACCCGCACCCTGCCCATGAAGGGTTCCCTGATCCACCAGGCTTCGGTGAATCCCTCGAGCCCCGCCATGGAAATGCTGTCCAGTGTGTGAACCGAGTGAATTCCTTCGAGAACCTCCCGGCCTCCCAGGGCGTGGATGTAAGCCTCAACGGTTTCATTCAAGCGATCTCCGCCGGGTGTGGCGCAGGACACGGTGATGGCCACCAGGGCCGAAAGCGCGGATAGCCTTGGCATGCGGTTCACCTCATCTTTCAGAAATGGGCCCTCATGTCCATCTTCAGCGATGAATTCCTTCCGGAATAGAGGGCGCTGAGTTCACAGCCATCTGTGTAGTCCAGGTTCCACAGGGGTATCATGTCGGAGGGACAGTGCCCAACCGCCATCATGGAGTCGGTCTTCATCAGAAGGGGGTCGATGGGAAGGCCGGGAATAATCGTGTCCAGCACCGCCCAGGCGTGGAACACAAGGCTGTCGCCCCGGTGCACGACTCCGCCGGCCACATGCATGGAAATCCCCATTTCCGAAGCAAGGGCCACCAGTTCCATGGACATTTCCAGGCACGGGCCCGGGTCGGACCTTTCCCCCGTGGCCTCTCTGGCTCCCCGGACGAGTTCTCTGAGTATGCTCTCCTCCAGAATGCCATCTATGGGCCGGAAGGTATGGGGTCTCTGAAAGACTCGCATTCTCATTGTCTTCTCCACCCTTTCCCCGGGACGCAGGGAGTCTACGAGGCAGGTCAGCACCAGCCCATCCCCTCCGAAGTCGCTTTCCAGAATGGAAAGGTGCTGGTAGGGCATGTGAGAGAAGGGCCTGGGAATCATGAGCACCACATTTCTGGCGGTTTCAGCCCCGGTGTTCATGAGGGTTGCCCGAAGAACCAGAGTGGTGTCAAGAACCCCAACCCCGCGCAGCCGGTCCGTCAGCCATGTGGACGAGTTTCTGTCCGCGTTCGCCGAGGCCAGGGAGTAAACCCTCGAAGCATCGGTGAAGCGACCGGCCAGTTCAAGCAGCCACGCCAGCTCCAGAACCGCAGAACCCTCCAGCCTCGCCGCCTGCTCCGCGAAAAGAAGAGCCCGGACGGGAACACTCCTTATGGAAATCAGAGCCCTGGCGCTGTCGGCTGGGCTGCCGGGAAAAAGAAGGAGGGCGGCGAGAAGCACGGTCATTTTCGAAGCACCGTCGCCGGATCGAGGCTGGCGGCTCTGCCAGCGGGAATCATGGCGGAAAGAAGGCTCATGAGCACCGCCGCCGCGCAGGCCGCGATGACATTGCCCGGCGACACCCTTACCGGAAGGTTGTCGTGAAATGAATAGACATCGGGAAGTGAAACTATCCCCGTTGACGCCAGGATGTGGCAGCCCAGAAGCCCCAGGGCCACTCCCAGCAGGGCGCCTGTTATCCCCACGAACGCCCCCTCCCACAAAAAGATCCTTGAAATGAGTTTTTCGCTTCCGCCGATGGCCCTGAGTACCGCGATGTCCCTTCGTCTTTCCACAACACTTCTTGCCACGGTTCCCATGATGTTGAAAGTGGCCACCAGGGTTATCAGCAGAAGGGCCGCCATGGACCCCATCCGCTCCAGCTTCATACTGGCGGCCAGGGCCGGGTTTCTCTGTTTCCAGGTGAGAACCTTCAGGGAATCCGGCAGGAACTCTTCCAGCGCGTATCTGGTCTCATCCTCACTGAAGCCCTCGGCGGGCGAGACCTGAATGCCGCTCAGACCTCCGGAGGGAAGGAACATCCGGGAGGCGAGGGAAAGCGGCACCCATGCCAGGTTTCTGTCGTTGGCGGGCAGCCCGGTTTCCACCGCGCCCACCATCACTGCCCTGGCTCCGCCGGCTCCTCCGGAGAAAAGGCTTCTCGGGGTGAAGAAAACTATCGTGTCTCCGGAGCTGTGCATGAACTCCTCGGCAAGATAGAGCCCCATGATGACCCCGGGCCGCCCCTGGGAGTCTGTCAAAGATGAAGAGCCCCATACCAGCAGGGTGTCGATGCCGGGCATCAGGGGAATGTCGGAAGGCACCCCCCTCACAATGCAGCCCGCCTCAAGGTTGCGGCCCGGATGCCTGGCGATGGCCTCTCCCTGTATGTAGGGGATGGCAACCCCCACCTGGGGAAGCGCAAGCAGCGCCTCGGTGAACCCCGGGTCGTCGGGGACGACTCCGGCGCCCCTGGGCATCACCGCCAGCGAGGCATCCACATTTATCACGCTCTCGGTGATAAAATGTTCCAGACCGTCAAGCACACCCATCACCACCACCAGCGCCGCCACCCCCAGGGTAACCCCGGCTATGCTGACCACTGTGCTGAAAGCTATCCTCTTCCTGGCAGGATGCCTTCTGAGGCATCTCCATGCGATTCTCCAGGAAACGGAATCGGTGAACATTGCCAGATTGGAACCTCCGCAGCCCAAGTGAACTGCTATTATATATGGATTGCCAGTCAGACCATGATTAGTCCAGGAGGTTTTCTCTATGACAGGGGTTCTGTTTGTTCTAGCCTCCCTTGTCGCAGCCTTCAGCACATCGGTCGGTATCGATAACGCGACCCTCGAGCCTTTGGGCGGAGGATACTACCCATCGGTTTCCGGGATACCCTCCGTTCCTGGTGAAAGCGGCGTTCTCAGGCCGGTGCAGACCATTTTCGTGCCTGTGCCTCCGGGTGTCGCGCCTGTTCTGGAGTACAGGGTCGACCGGGTGAACGCCACGGGATGGGACGGCCTGGCCTGGGCCATGGAGCCGACGCTTGAGGGAAGCGGGTTGAGAGCCCGGGAGGTTCACTCCGCGACGGTCTCCGTGTCCTCCTCCGAGCCGGTGACCATGAAGGTGATCCCCCTGGCGGGGACAACGGTGGCAATGATAACCTTCGACCCCTTCTGCTACGGTGACCTTTCCCGGTACGCTTCCAGGGTTCAAATCAGCCTGTCCTGGCCGGAAAGTCCCGGCGCCAGGTCTTTGGAAGGCAGCCTTCTCGAAGGTGTGGCCCCCGGGGGAACCGTCTGGTGGAGGAGAAGGTCAAGGTCTCCCGAAAGCCCCTTCTGGGGACGGCCCTGGGCCAGGATACGCATAGAGCATTCCGGCTTTTACGCCATCACCGGCCAGCAGCTTCAGGAGGCGGGCTGCCCGGTTGTGGGCATGCCTTCAGCCTCACTGGCAATGCTTTCCGGCCCCGGGGTTCCCTTCGCCATGGAAAACCCCGCGGATCATCATCTGCCAACGCAGGTAGCCCTCTCGGTATCCGACGGGGGAGACGGCGTCTTCGGCCCCCAGGACACGCTTTTCTTCTACGGCCAGGGGCTTTTGAGGCCGGTGGCCCAGGACGACAGCCTGTCCCGAACCTGGCACAGGTATGATGACGCGAACACCTATTGGCTCACCTGGGGCGGTGAGGCAGGGCTGAGAATGGAAACCGTCAATGCCTCGTATCAGGGGCATCCCTTCTGGGGAGGAACCGCTTCCCAGCTGGTGTGGCTGGAACAGGATTACACCTGGTTTCCCGAAGAGGACAGAACCGGCTGGTGCTGGGCGCCTATACAGCCCAACACCCCGTCCACCATTTTCTTCACACCCCCTTCCGGCAGCACCGGGAGAGCCCTGCGGGTGAGCATACTTCACGATAAATCCTTCGGGTACGCCAGCGACAGCATCGTGCTGAACGGAACCGCAATTCTGGATACGGCCTTTGTCAAAAACCGGTACATTTATCTCTGGAGTGTTACCGATCCCCCCCTGAGCACCGGTATGAACACGCTGCGTATCTGGTCGAAGAATGTCCACGGCGGAAGCGCTTTCAACTACTTTGAGCTTGAACTTGATGCCCCGGTGGGCCCGGGTCGGCAACTGTTCCTGCTGAACAGAACCCCCGGTTTCTACACCCTGGATGTTCCGGGGGTTCTTTCCGGCGCCAGGGTCTTTCAGACTACCGCGCCATTCAACCCGGTGGAACTGGTGGACTGGGGCTTCCAGGGCGGAGTCGCCCGGCTATCAGCAGATGTGCAGCCCGGGGCATCGGTATGGGTGGTCAACCCCGAAGACTGGAAGACACCCGTTTCCATTCAGCCTGCCCAACCTGGACGAATCGTTGGTTCGGGGATTCAGGGGGATGTGCTGATCCTGGTTCCTGAACACCTCTGGGAGCATGCCCGGGGCTTCGAGGCGGTTTATGGCGCCCGGGGCTTCTCGGTGGCAATGGCAACCTACCGGGAAGTTTACGACGAGTTCAACCAGGGAGTTGAATCCCCCGGCGCTGTTCGGTCCATGGTCAGACACGCCCTTGATTACTGGGACGATCCCCCTCAGGCTCTGCTGCTGGTTGGAAGCAGCAATTACGACCCCCTGGGGCACACCACGGGCTCACGCCCGCCCGCGCCTCTCTGGAGAACCATCGGAAGTTCCAGCACCCGCAGCGGAGCCGGAGACGACGGATTCGTAACAGTGCATGAAGGAGCGGTGCTGCCGGAGATACCCGTATCCAGGATTCCGGTATCCACCGGTCAACAGCTCCAGGCGTACCTTCTCAAGCTGTTTTCATATCAACATGCTTTGACTGGCGGCGGTTCATGGCTGAACCGGGTGGTTCTGGCCGCGGACGACGAGTGGAACGACGCAAGCACCTGGGATGTGATGGCAACCCTTTCCAGTGAACACCTGGCGAACAATGTTGTTCCTTTTTCCATGGAAGTGGAGAAAGTGTATCTGATCGACTATCCCTGGCCTCCCGGCACATCGCCGGGGGGGGTGCATCCTGAGAAGCCGGAAGCCAGAGCCGATTTTGTCCAGGCCATCAACAGTGGCGCTTCTTCGGTGCTTTTCTTCGGTCACGGTTCCTACAACCAGATAGCCCAGGAAAACCTGTTTTCAGCCCTCGACCTGCCCTCACTGAACAATCATCCAAGATATCCCGTCATGTTTTTCGCCAGCTGCAACACCGGCCAGTTCGACATGCTTGGCACGTCATGCCTCAGTGAGGAACTGGTTAATCACCCCTCCGGCGGCGGTATTGTCTCCATCGGTTCGTCTGATGTGAGTTTCGCCGGCCAGAACAACGAGCTTCTCAGCTTTTTCATGGACTCCATGTACGGGCCTCACAGGATGTGGACTGGCAAGGCCCTCTGGAACGCCAAGATACTCATGTCGGGCTACGCCGTCTACAACTACTACTACAATGCCATGGGGGACGGCGGCGTGACGCCTCCCATGTCCGAAGACACGGGAAAGCCGGTGGTTCTTCCCGCCGGCGGGCTTCTCAGGGGAAGGCTCAACACGGCGGAGGTGGAGTTCCCCTCCCGCAGAACCGCCGAGGTGGCCATAGCTGAAAGCGGTGACAGCGTTCTTTACACCAGCCCGTTTTCGCCCTATGTCGAGATTCCATGGGTTCGGCTCGGACAGACGGCGTACCAGGGCATGGTTGAAACCGAATCCGATGGAAGGGCCACGATCAGTTTCTTCATGCCGATTCAGTCGGACACCGGTTCCCTGGCCAGGGCTCATGCTCTGGGAGCCCACGGCTCCACGCAACAGGTGGCATGGAACCAGTGGGCGGCGGTGGCGGACTCCGGCGGCTACTCCCCGGATTCCATCGGGCCTTCCATATCCTTGACCTGCAGGAAAGTGGGCGACAGCCACATTCTCACCGCCGCGCTTGAAGATGAGAGCGGAATCAGTGTGTTCGGAGACCACGCGGGCAGGGCTCTGCTTCTTTCCATCAATTCCCAGGGCTTTGATGTAAGCCGGTATTTTCAGTACCTTCCCGGAAGCCACACCCGGGGTATTCTGACCTACCCCCTTCCCGAACTTGGAGCCGGTGGCCACAGGCTGATTCTCGCCGCGTGGGACGGTATGGGCAACGGTTCCCGGGACACGCTGGACATCACCATCAGCGAAGGAAGCGAAGGAATTCTGGACCGGGTTGCGGTATACCCCAACCCCGGTTCGGGAACCAGGGCGTTCATCTTTGAAACCAACCAGCCCGGGTTGATCCGGGTAAAGGTGTTCACCGTTGCGGGCCGTCCTTTATGGCAGGGCCAGACATCCCACTCCGGAGGTTCGGGCCAGCTGATATGGAGCGGTCTTGATGCCGATGGCGACAGGCCCGCTGCGGGGGCATACATCTACATTGTTACCCTTGAGACACCGGAAGGGGCCGCTTCCCGAAGAGGCTTTCTGGCCGTGTCTCCGGAGAACTGAAGTGAACGGCTACGAAGAGGCCAGAATTCTTCTTGAAAGCTCGAAGCGCCCCCTGGTCTTTACCGGGGCGGGCATGTCCAGCGAGAGCGGAATGACAACTTTCCGCGGCAGGGATGGCTTGTGGAACAACCGCTCCGCCACGGAACTGTCTTCAGTAGATGGGTTTATGGCGAATCCCGGGATGGTGTGGGAATGGTATGGACAGCGCTTTCACGCCCGGGAGGGCGTTGTTCCGCACCGGGGGTATCACGCTCTTGTGGAGCTTCAGGAACGCAAGGGCAGATTGCCCGTGGTAACCCAGAATGTAGACGGGCTTCACCAGACCGCGGGGCTTACCGAGGTGTACGAACTCCACGGATCAATGCGAACCGTGTCGTGCCTTTCCGGGTGCGGATATGCAACGGATTTCCATGAAGAGCTGTTGAGGAAGCCTCCCCCTTTGTGTCCCGTTTGTGGCTCCGTGCTTCGGCCGGATGTGGTGCTGTTTGGAGAGCAACTGCCCGAGACGGTAGTGAAGGAAGCATTCCGTCTGGCCGGCGACTGGGCTGACGTGGTACTGGTGGTGGGCACCAGCATGCTCGTATGGCCCGCGGCGGGCATTCCCTGGGAAGCTCTTCAGGCCGGGGTGGAGGTTGTCGAGTTGAACCCCGAACCGACCAGTCTCTCAAAATCTCCCGGAGTCATATGGATTCCGGGGCGGGCCGCCGAGGTTCTTCCGGGGCTGTTGGAGGCATGATGGCTTTGTTTGTACTTCTCGTTCTGGTTTCCGGTTCTTGGCACGGCGTCCAGTTCTTTCAGGAGCCGCTTCCGGGACCAGAGGGAACAGCCAGGATAACCGACTGCGTGAACCTCTCACAGGAAGGGGTTCCTCCTGTTCCGGTCCGCACCGTCTTTGTGCCTGTTCCTCCGGGAGTTTCTCCGGTTCTTACCCACAGGGTAACCGGAACTGGAACCCTGGAACGGGCGGTCATAGCGGAGACGGACCTCATTTCCGAGACAGCGGTTCTCAGGGGAGTTGCTCCCCTGGCAGGGGGTGTTTTCGCGGTTATCGATGTGCACCCCTACACCGGGGGAACCGTTTACGCTTCCAGGGTCGACCTCTCCCTCTCCTGGGCTGATCCCGCCGGGTCACCGGTGGCTGTTCCCCGGGGAAGCCTTGTGGAAGGCGTTTCTCCCGGGGAACCGGTCTACTGGCCCCTTCCCCTGACCCGGGCGCAGAGCCCTTTTTACGGAAGGCCATGGGCAAGGCTGTCCGTAGATGAAACCGGCCCGGTAAGGGTGACCGGAGCCATGCTTTCCGCCGCGGGTTGCGCCGCGGTGGGCCACGGGGTTTCAACCCTTTCACTTCGATCGGGCCCCGGCGTATCCCATGGAAACGATCCCGCCGACGAGCACTCTTTGAATGAGATCCCTGTAATCGTCAACGATCACAACGGCAACGGGGTTTTCGACCCCGAGGATGAGATTCTGTTCTTTGCCTTCGGGCTCGAGGGGTGGCTTCAGGATGGAGAAGGCCTGATGTACAGGCTGGTACACCGTTACGCCACCCACAGGGTTTACTGGCTCACCTGGGGCGGTGAGCCCGGCCTTCGGATGGAGGTGCGGGACGGGGCTCCAGCCGGTTTGCCCTGGGATGGCGTAAACCCCCACACCGTCACCCGGGAGGAGGAAAGATTCTGGTTTCCCCGGTTCAGCACCGACACCGGCTGGATCTGGGAGAGGCTGGACGGGGGCGGTTCTGTTACCATTCCCTATGCTCTTCCCGGTATTCGGGGAACACCGGCGCAGTTCACCGTGCGCATCGGCCTGGACCAGACCACAAGGTGCGATGTGGACCTGTACATAAACGGAGTTTTTCAGGGCAGACAGACAGCGGAGGGCACCGGAATCCGGGTGGTTGCCTTTTCGAACATTTTCCCGCCGTCTTCCGGATCAATCCGGCTGGACTTCGAAACCCCCTCCGGAAGGATACTGTTTGACCGGATTGACATTCAGTACGATAGACAGCCGGCGTCGGATGGAACACCGGTGTTCTTCAACGCCTCAGGCCCGGCGGCCATGTACTCGGTGGATTTCTCCGGCGGGGAGCCCGGGGCGATGGCCTTTGACTTGACCGAGCCCGACGGGCCTGCCCTGCTGGCCGGAGGCATTCTCGAGAACGGCGTTTTCAGGATAGGCGCGGACATCTTCCCCGGCGCGATGCTGGCCGTGACGAATCCCGGAGCGTTTTCCCCTCCAGACTCCATCGCCCCCGCCACTCCAGGAAGACTTGTGGGCACCATAACCCGGGGGGACAAGCTGATCGTGGTTCCCGAGAGCCTTCTGGACGGCGTCTGGGCGGTGGCGGCGGTGGAAGAGCGCATGGGATGGCAGACCGTGGTGGCAACCACCAGGGAGCTGTACGACGAGTTCGGCCAGGGAGTCGCCGACCCGGGAGCGATCCGCTCCGGGGTGCGCTGGGCCATGGACAGCTGGGATCCGGGCTGTCGGGAGGTTATTCTCGTAGGCGGTGGCCATTACGATTTTCTCAATCACACCACCGGCCTGCCCGTGATGATTCCACCCTGGATACGGCTCACCGGCAGTTCCGAACCCCCATGCGTGGATGACTGGTATGTGATGGTGCACGACGGGGCGTTTCTCCCGGAGATACCAATCGCCAGGCTTCCGGTGGATACCCCTTTGAAACTTCTGTCCATGGTGGAGAAAGCCTCCCTGTTTCAGTCCGGGGCCACCGCCGGAAGCTGGATGAACCGTTGCGTACTGCTTGCCGACGATGAATGGGGAAATGGAAACTCCGCCAGGGAAGCCTACCACACCGAAGACATGGAGTCCCTGAACAACACGGTTCTTCCATCGGACCTTCACAGGGTAAAGTTCTACCTCATCGAGTATCCGTGGCCTCCGGGAACCTCGCCGGACGGTGTGCATCCGGAGAAACCCGAGGCCAGGGCGGATCTGATCGAACTGTGGAACCGGGGCATGGGCGCTCTGGTTTTCATGGGCCACGGTTCCATCAACCAGATCACCCATGAAAAGGTTTTCCGGCTGCAGGATGTATCCGCACTCAGCAATGACGGAAGGCTTCCCGTGGTGATTCTTGCCAGTTGCGACCTGTCCGCCTTCGACAACCCGGGAGTTGAGTCCATCGGGGAAGCTCTGGTTTACGCCGCCGGGGGGGGCGCCCTGGCCACCGTAGGCGCCACCAGGAAAACCTATACCGGCCCCGCCAACAACTACGGGTTCACAAGGGTTTTACTTGACAGCCTTTACAATTCTGGTACTCCGTCCGGAATGTCGGTCTGGTACTCGAAACTGGCGAACTCCTCCGGTTACGACAGCAACAGGTATTACACTCTGTTCGGTTTTCCGGGCCTTCCGGTGCCAAGACCCTCGGAGCTTCCCTACATTCAGATCAGCGGCGACACCCTGCGCACAGGTGAAGTGAACACCGTTTCCGGGACAGCCGGCCTGTCATCCGGCCTTGTTCTTGTTGAAATCATGGAGTCGGGGCTGTCCACGGTGTACAACATGCTCTCGGGAGGTACGATCAATTATGTCGCCGACGGCGGCACCGCCTGGAGGGGAAACTCCCTGATCACCGACGGCAGCTTCAGCGCGGACTGTTTCATTCCCGTTCAGGCCCGAACCGGAGGAACCGCAAGGGCACAGGGGGCGGCTGTTGCTTTTTCCGAGGCCAGGGCCGGAGCGGTGGACCCTTCAGTGATCGTCGCCGGAGACCCGCCGACGGGAGACACTCAGGGCCCGGACATTCAGATGTGGATCCGGGGTCATCAGGGGGAAACGAACCCGGTTATCACCGGCCAGGCAGTGCTGCTGGCGGATCTGGCGGATTCCAGCGGAATCTGCTTCCTTGGAGGAGAGGGAAGGAAGCTCAGGCTTTTCGTCGATGGTGAAGAACACGACCTGGGCCCCTACTTCAGCTACAACACTGGAAGCACCACCATGGGAAGGGTGGCCTACACCCTTCCGGAGCTTTCACCCGGGGATCATCTTCTCATCCTTCAGGCGGTGGACGGGGTTGGAAACCCCGCCAGTGACAGCCTGGTTGTTACGGCTTCCACCGCGGGCGAGACGGTTTTCAGCCAGGTCGTGGTGTATCCCAACCCGGGTACGGGCACAAGGTGCTTCAGCTTTACCCTGTCGGGTGACGCATGGGTTACGGTGGGGGTATACACTGTTGCCGGTCGCCGGATCACGAGTCTCTCGGCCCAGTGTCATGTCGGGAACAACCAGATAGTATGGGATGGCCTTGACGCCGATGGTGACCCACCCGCCTCCGGCGCTTATATCTTTCACATGACCGCGGAGGCTGTAATCGGCGGCGGCTTCGTAAGGAAAGCCAGTCATACCGGCATTTTTGCGGTGGTGAACTAGGGGGGCAATGGAAAACACGGAACCTTCCGGAAAGATATCCTGGCTCTGGCGCCAGGTCGAGGAAGCCAGGGCCGCAAAAGATCCCGAACGCTCCAGGGAGAGCCTCAACCGATTGCTTTCCTCGCAGGAGATTCGAAACACACCGGATCAGGACCTCGCTCTTCTCTACCTCTCCCAGTTGGAATTGGAAGAGGGAAGGGTGTCCGATGTTGCCAGACGACTTCAGGGTTTTCAGTGGCACGGCATTCCCGGCCCCGCAGCGCTTCTTCTGGCGTCGGATATTTTTCTGAGGCTTGACTGGTACGACAACGCCCTGGAAGCCCTCGACAGCTACCTTGAACACTACCCGCAGGACACCGACGCGCTGAGGAAGAAAGGGCTTCTTCTACTGATGCTGGACAGGGACGGGGAATCGGAGAAAATCCTTACCTCCGTGGCCCGGAGGGAAAAGTTCCGCGTACCCTCCACTCTTTCGTATCTGGCCATGCTGGAGGCCAAGAGGGGCAACCTCGAGGAGAGCCTTCACCTGCTTCTTCAGGCCCGGGATCTGGCCCCCTTCGACCAGCGGATAGAGCACACGCTGCTTCGAATCGAAGCCCTCAGGGTGAGGCTGAGGCGGTCGGTAATGGAGCGGGAAGACATTCCCCTTGAAAACGCGGTGTCAGGGATGACGGCGGGAATGCTTGGGCTTCACGGGTACTCCCGGGAGAAAGCCCGCAGGGCTGCTTCCATCTGGAACCATTTCTGCGCTCTGCGAAAACCCACCGGGAGGAAGCCGGAGATATGGGCAGCCGCACTGGAGTACGCGGTCACAAGGAGCGGACCCCACTTCACACAGGATCAGCTGGCGGAGGAGTACGGCGTCTCCGCCACACAGCTCGGGGAGCACTACCGGTTGCTGGCGGCAACCGTGGATGTTGAATCGCCATCCGATCCACTGGAAGAGGCAGCCCGGGAGGGGGAAACCCTGACTTTCGAAACCCGTCGCGAGGAGCTGGCGGAGGTTCTGGCCGGGCTTTCCGGAAGGCTGCCGTCGTTCCAGGAGCCCGGCGACGCCGTGGACTGGGTGCTCAAGCAGGTGACTCCGGTTGATGAGACCCAGCGCCGCGAGGTGGAGGATTTCGTGGCCTACATCTGGCGAAAGCGCGGGCAGGCCGGATTTTAACCCCTTCTTTCGTTGCGGCGATTTCCCGGGCGTGTTATATTTTTCATCTCACTGATCGGTTTAGATCATTTCCCTATTCAAAACAGGAAGCAATAAAAAGATGAACGAGAAGTTTGCGTATTACTTCGGAAAGACGATCACCGACGGCGGAAAACACATGAGGGAGCTTCTGGGGGGCAAGGGCGCCAACCTGGCCGAGATGACCGGAATAGGTCTCCCGGTACCGCCGGGCTTCACCATTTCCACAGAAGCCTGCGACCTTTACAACGCCCAGGGAGGCCAATGGCCCCAGGGACTCGAGAAGCAGGTAAGGCAAAGCATTCAAATGCTTGAAAAGGAACTTGGCCGGGGATTCGGCGATCCCCGAAACCCCCTGCTTCTCTCGGTTAGAAGCGGTGCGGCGGTTTCGATGCCTGGAATGATGGACACCGTGCTGAATCTTGGAATAAACGCCGACACACTGATCGCCCTGGAGAACATGAGCGGAAACCCCCGGTTCGCATGGGACAGCTACCGCCGGTTCATGCAGATGTTCGGGGATGTGGTGATGGGCATTCCCCACCACGATTTCGAAAAGGCCATGGATTCCGTAAAAGCGTCGAAGGG
>Ga0334885_1002276_pt1 | contig 20292 bp, 20 predicted proteins | sample GraSluR1_MG_8_FD_207233 | JGI IMG/M metagenome (GOLD analysis project Ga0334885, IMG submission 207233) | Sludge microbial communities from methane-producing bioreactor in Wageningen University, Netherlands - Granular Sludge_31_05-R1 | ecosystem: Engineered > Bioreactor > Anaerobic >...
CCCTTGACAAATACGGAAGCTGGAGCTAAATTTGCTTGGGGTCAGAAAAAGAAAAATATACTAACGAGACTAACTTTGTCTCAAACTTATTAGTTAAAACAGTCCAAAGAATAGGGGGTCAAACCAGTAATTGCATTTACATCTTCTTCTACCCAACCAATATTAATATCAAAATCTCCACAAACTTCTTTTAATTTTTCTAATGTCATTCCAACACCAATACCTTCTTTAGTTTTATATAATGGAGAATATATTACAAAGTACCTTATCTTATCATTCCAATATAAACCTAAACAGTTGTCCGAAGCTGTAAAAAAAACATCCTTGTTATTTTTGTGTTTATTACGCTCAATCACTTCGTCCTCATGGTTTACTTCTTTAAATACCTCAGCACCAATAGTTATTTCTTGTTTTTCTACGAAACCATTTTCGTTAATAACTGAATTGTTACCTAAAGCAAAGCCCCCATCACAACAAGCATCAACGCAAGTTCCAACTGTTTGAATATAATTATAACTATAATGATTCTGAGCCAAACACCTCCAAGAGCCTCCAAGTTTAAATAATCCAACTGAATTATTAGTTATTAAATAATCGAGTGAAGGTTGCGCCTTTAAAGCTTCAATCTCTTTTTTCTTTAGATCAATTGAAGTATTCATTTTTTCAATTTCATTTTTCAGCCTATCAACCAACTCTTGAGTTGCGGTTAATTGAGTATTCCTTAAAGCAAGAAGACTATTAAAGCTTGAAATTTCTTCCTTTTGCTTGTTAATAGTTGCAAGCAAGTCGTTAGTTTTTAGATTATGATTAATTCGTTCTTCACCAATTGACCTATTTATACTATCAAGTGTAAAAGTCAATTTTTCGATTTGCTCTTTTCTGCTTTGAGACGAAGCTGAAATTAAGAACGAGGCAATTACTATTATGGAAAGTATTCTTTTCATTTTTAATGCACTTTAAATCATTTTGAACCTAGAGGAACAATCTTATATTCAGTAATTTTCATTAATTCGTCGAGACTTCTAACATCTTCATAATGAAATATTACAATATCTTTATCTGAGTTTGAGATAAATGACATTACTAATCCTGATTTGTTATTTAAAAATTTATCACTTAATTGATTTACAAACTTAAACTGATCAGTTAATATACTCGTATCATACGGACTTGCTTGAGCTTCCAAAAATTCACGTCTTTTATTTTTAGGCACATTCATCAAATCTCCCATTGTAAGACTCTTTTGATTTGATTTGCGCTCAACTAATCCATTAACATAGGTAGACAAATATTTATCTGTATTATTTATACCAGTTTCTCCAATAAAAATTGATTCTATAATTATACGAGTTTTAACATACCAAGCTTCATAATCTACAACAGGATTTTTGCCAGTAACAAAGTTACAATCATAAAGTGATACTCCTTTAGCTCTTTCGACTTCTGAACCAATATCACATCTAGGCCTTTCTGAAGTATAAAAAACACTTGCCTTACGATAAAACTCTGATGATCTTGACACCCGCCATGCTTTAAATAAAAATACTCTGAACCCATAATCATAAATGTGTTTGATGTTTCCTGGATAATCTTTCATTGCCCATTCTGATACCCCATTATTGATTTTGAAATTTTGTAATGAATGATTGAAATAATATAACATTCTCAATAATTCGATAATACTTTCATTTTGTCGTAGAACAAAATAATCATATTCCTTTTCGTTTGCTGCAATTGTAATAGGATATATATTTTTCCCTAATTCAATATAATTTTTCGCTTCATCTTCCGATAATGAAAGTCCCTTCAGAGTTGAATATAACAAAGATGGAATCTTATCAAAATTCTTATTTTTACTAACACTTATTTTCATTGGAATACGCCACTGGGAATTTCCCGAATTTATTGCAATCGGATCCGATACATTTAATGAGTAATCAAACGAAACATCTGCTATATTCCTAATAACTTGACAAACATCTTCAATTGCTTTAAACTCATTTTGTTCATTTATCATTTGTTGCTTAATATTGGAAGCAAATAGACTACCTTTAAATTCGACTGCAATGCCTTTATTCTCACAAAATGACGTTAGTTTACTAATTGATACAACCGCCTTTAATGTGACTAACCACTCTTTGTTTGGCATTTCAATTTGTGAGATAACATCGTACTTTTGGATATTTCCATTACTTACAGAAATAATCTCATCTTTAATTAATTCATCGTTAACAATTTCAGTTTTCGATGAAATAAAAGTACCAAAAGCCTGTTCAATAGCATTTCTTAATGCATTTTGTTTTGCTTCATCTTTTGATTTGCTTTGACCACTTACTGTTAACACAACAGTCTTATCTTCCTGAGCAAATGTTGAACTTATAAAAAGAGACAACAATAATATCAAGGTTATTTTTTTCATTTTATAATTATGTGTTTAAATTAATTCTGCTTTTATATGTTGATATACAAATATATACGCTGGTTGAAATTGATAAAATTATATTGTAATTATTCGATCGATTTCTTCACTTGGAAATACATCAAGTAATAATTTTGCCACATATGGGCTCCACTGGGTGTTAGGACATGTATCCCAATGCGTACTTGTGTAATAACTACTCATTCTAACATTATTGGGAAGATTGACTGAGAGATCATTCTTTCTTTGAATTATTATTTTAATAAAAACATCATCTAAAATAACAAAGTGTTGATTTGCCATCGTAAATCCATAAATCAGTATGAGTTGATTTGTAGTGTAACTAAATAAAAAGTAGGTGTCTTCGCCTAGTGTTTTACATTTTTGCATGTTATGTGAATTTAATAGTTAATATATTTTTTATCACGTAGGAAATTATTGTATGTTTCAAATTAATAATTGTTTAATCTAACATCTTTATTATACTCTTTATCAGCCAAAAATAATATTCTGTCTGCATCCTTAAAACTAATTTTTAAATCTTCTGAAACTTCTCTAAGCTTATTCAGATAATCCAAGTAGGTTTCAATTTCAGTGTTGAAACCTTTCTTTTTGTTTTTTAGTGGCAGCTTTAATTCAGTTCCATATAAAGTTCTATAAACTCTTTGATCAATTATTTGATAAACATTGGGGTTTGCAAATCTCAAAATGGTTGACGCCATTGGTAATCTAATCCCATCGACAGACAATAATTCTGTCAGTAATTTTTTTGTAAAATAACAATCAATTTGGCGATAACTTTTTGCATCATTAATAAGTAAAAAGGTACCTTTGTCAATTGATGCATATCGATTAACTTTCCATAAAATGATTTCATTTATGATAGTTTGATCAATTATTTCTATTGCATCTAACTTTTTAGTAAGCGCTTCATTATAATTAAATATTTTATGATTTTCAGTTATTTTAAAGTCAGGGTGATTGCACGTCATTATATGTTTCTTCATAGTTATTTAAGGTTTATTTAATTCTCTGTAATAAACATAGACCATCCTAGATAAGTCTTGATTATTGAAATTATTCAACAATTCTAAGCCCTTTGTGAAACCTAAAGAATTTTGTTTTATTGACTCCAGAGTTTCAATTATAGTTGTAGTAGTATCATTGTGGGTTTTTTCTGATGTTTTGATTACAAAATCCATTGTTATTGATGCCCCATTTATAAAAGTATTAGCCTGTGATTGAGCTTTTACTTGAGCCACTCTGTTCATTATTGATTGATTAGTATACTTAGCTGGCTCTAATGAAACGACAGAAACTAAATACTGATGATCATAATCATCAATAATCTTTACCCCTTCAAAGGGAGTAGCAGTGTACATTCTTTTTATAAAATTAGCAAATGCGGTTTTGTTTTCATTGAACGATTGTGCATTAGCAGCCAAACTAAAGCTAAACAATAAAAAAAGGAGTAACTGTTGCATATATTCAATTTTATGTGAACTACAAAATATTTTAACAATGATAGTTTTCTACCAAATTATACGATTATAAACTATTGTTCTTGGTTGATTTTTAGCATACTGTATAGCTATTTCTTTTGCGGCATCAATTTTTTGTTTATCAAGCTTAACACCATCAGCGTACTTTTGCATTTTAAAATCCCAATTTCGCTTTTCGTCTGCCTCCACTTTTTTGCGAACAGTTTCGCTAAAGGCTATGGCTTCGTTGTAACAGGCAGCATCAGGGTTTATTTCGGAGAGTATTGGTGCAACTTCGACAGCTCCCTTACTATTAGGATTTGCAGCCCAAATAACTTTTGCTTCGTTTAATTTCAACTTACATTCACGATCAATAGACTTTTGATATATTGGCTGTACAGCCACGATACATTTTTCGTAACAAGCTTTACACACTTCTGGCACTTGCATTAATTCGTAAATTGCTTCTTCGTATTTCTGTTGGTCAGTTAAGGTTTTTGCTTTTGTTATTATAAAATCGCACTGTGAGTTGTAATACTGTATAATTTTATTTTTTCCTTCATCAAGCAGTGTTTTTAGTTCCTTGTTTTTGGTATTAATCGTATTTAATGCATCTATAAAAGCTTTGTTTTCGTTTGTGCCAACTCCCTTCATAGCGATAGTTTTATTTGAAAATGCTGTATTAGAAATAGCATCTCCAATAAAGAAAGTTATATTAATATTCTGAGAAATGAGCTGTGGTGGACCCGCGATAATATCTTTGGAGATAACGTTAACCGAAGCAGTAATAATAAAGCGTGGATTCGCTTGACTGCCACCAATACCATAGTTGCTAGCAATTTTCGAAAGTTTACTCATCAATAAATCTTTTGCTTCCGATGTTAAAGCAATATTTTCTGGCAAATAGCTATTCAACACTATTCTACTAAAATCGTCCGTTTTCAATTGTGCGTTGATAGTCAAAAGGCACGCAAACAGAAATAACATCTGTAATTTTATAATCTTTCTCATAATACAGTTCTATTTTTCACCCAAAACCAGAATTGCTTCTCCCAGTCCACGAGTCATTAGTTTAACTTCAAAATTAAATGGCGCTGCTTTCAGATATTTTTGTAATCCCCTAGCAAACTGACGTGCATCAATAGGGTCATTTTCTTCATTGTAAATTGGAATTCGGACTTGGTCGAACCGTATTATATTTTCAGTGGCATCTGACATAGTAAACCGTTTATTTACTGTATTATCCTTCATCCATTTGTTGATGTGATCAGAAATTTCCATTCCTGCTATTTCTGTTTCCATATTATTGTCCCAACTATTCCATCTTCTTACCGTCAATAGTATTTCTCTTCCGTTGGTAAACATGTCATTAAAATGTAATTGCAATTGTGCCGTGAAGGGTTCGATATTAGCCAAAATAGCGTTCTCTAATAACACAGGTACGATGTCGGTATTATTTGGGGTTCCGTTACCCGTAGAAGATGCAATCCGTTTGCTAGAATATGCATCAAATGCTTCCAATACAAAAGACACTACTTTGCCTTGTTCGGTTTTGCTAACTTTCCACCAAATTTGAATTATAATATCGGCTTTTGCTTTATTCTTAATCTTATCTAATGGACTTTCGGCTAAGGATGAACCCGTAGAAGCACTTGAAGTCATGTTGTTTTCAGAATTTCGGGTTTCGATTGCTTTTAATTCCTGCTCAGCATCTTTCAATGGAAATCCTCGCGAAATCATTAAAGAGCCAATCTTGCTAATCACTTGTCCAATTTCAGTATCCTCCTGAAAGGCTTGTTTATAATTTGGAACTTTTTGTTTACTACCTTGATTATCAAACTCTGTCATAAAATAACGTTGTTCACACCAATTGTCACTAGGCAAAATCATTAATGTGGGTTTTTTTGCTTGTCCGAATACACTTCCATAAAATACCCAAAGTAGAATCATCAGAAAAAATAAAGTTTGTTTCATAAAAAAGATTTGATTAGAATTTAGAATTTAATGCTTGTATAATATTTTGTTCCACAAGATATTTTCTCAACGCCTCTCGAGAAACAGATACCTGATATACTGCCCATCTCTTTTCGCCAACTATTTCAGGTAAACTCGTCACTGATGTTGAACTTCTAGTAAAATCCATCCATTTACCATTATTTGAAAAGAATTTCTTTTCAATCTTCTTGAACTTCTTTTGTTCTTCACTATTACTTAGAAGTGGAGGTTGCATACTGCAACGATTTATTCCTGGTATTCCTGATTTAAGAATACTTTTTACAGCATCTTTTTGGGCTTGTTGATAAGTGTAAGATTTGCCCTTTTTCAAATCCCATATCTTAACAGTAACGTAACCTTCAGATTGAACGGAAACACATTCTATCTGATAATTTCTGGCGTTCGTTATAAATGAGCATGAAAACAGAATTAAAAGGACTACAATACTTCTATTAAAGGTTTTCCTTTTCATAGGCTTGGTTTCTTTGTTTTAATTGATATTCAATTATTTGATTTTAAATTAATCACTTGTAACTCTTTCTTGTCTTACCTGATATATTGTCTAACATTTATAATAAAACTCTATCCACACAAAATAGTAATCTTAATACTATTGCCATAAAATGGCAATATCCAGTCAATAGATTTTATATGAACTGGATTTGATAAAATATTTTGTGCAGTAAGTAGGTTTTTTGAGCCATATTATTAAGGTTTATCGATTTTTCGTTACTGGTTTTTCTGGTTTATTTTGAGATAATTCGTAGTATGCAAATTTAAAACAAACATTTACAAAAAACAATAGATGTAAAATTGTTTTTGCGTTTTTCTGTTTAAGAACATATAAATCACCATCCTATCGCAACCGAAATTCACCAGTTTTGATGATGTAGGCTTTTGACGACAAAAGTTGTTCAATCTATAGTGTCAATGTCTAATAATGCTTTAATAATTTGGGGCTTGTTCCTATAGAGTTTGTGAATGACTGTTGGCACAAAAAAAGCAGAGATTATATTAATAACCCCTGCAATTTTAGCGAATATCCCAACAATTGTTATGGTGTTAACACTGGTTCATTCATTAGGGTAAACAGCTCTGACTTTTTAGAAATCTCATAACCCGAAATCTTCTGTTTACCTTTCCTGATGGTTCTAAGTCCCATCTCATTGAAAATTTTGCCGATTGTTACCACATTTATTCTTTTGCTGAACTGGGGGAAATGGATTGATAGTGTTGATACGATGTTTAAAATCGAAACAAAGCTCTTATCATCCTCGCTGGTTGGTTTATTGACATATTGTTCGATAAGCAATTCAACATCAGACTTTTGAACGTAATCGCCATATAGATGCAGTAACTTTTCACTATCCTCCCGTTGATATGAGTAATGAAATCCATTTTTAAACAGATGGTAGGCTTCCATAAATAAGTCGTTATAATCCACATGGGTTAGCATGGTATGGTCGATATATCTAATCTCGATAGGGATTATACGTCGGTTCTGCTGCTCCCTAATCACACTTAGATTGTTTCCGCTGCCAGCAAAACTGCATCGTCTTTTGATGGTGCTAATTCTGCGGTCATATTTCCGACGAGAAGTCATTTCTTTATTGGATAGGATGCTTTTGAAAGTCTGTGAAGACTCATAGGTTCTTCCGTCCATTTCATCATCGATAATCAATAGGGATTGCCCCATCATCACCTTAAAATCATCGTCGAATGATAAAGCGTGTTCAATTCTATAGTCCCAAAGCTCTTTAGGCAGTACATACTTTCGAAGCAATGTTGTCTTACCTATACCTTGCTCCACCGACAAAAGGGTCAGGAAAAATTCATTGGGAAATTCACCTTCCAGAGCTTGTGCTATCATCCCGACGTACCATTTCTTCAAGAAATGAAGTACAATAGACCTGTCAACATTTTTATTTTCAAGTGTTATGCAATCCAGCCATTTTTCAAAAGTCCCCTCTGGATTACGATGAATATTATTATCAATAAATTGCTGAATTGGGTTGATAGTTTTAACATACCGTGATTTAATAATTTCTTCAAACCTCGTCCTTGGTATTTCCTTCTCAAAATGCTTTTTTAAATTGATAAACAGCGTATTATAATCAATCTCTTCAATAAGTCTCCCGTTGTGGGTTAAATCCTGAATAAAGGTATCATATCTCACGCCTACATTATTAAGATAACCAGCAATGTCTTCCACACTGATCTTTTCTTTTTTATTGGTTAGATTGTAGCCCAATTCTGGCAAACGCCTTAAGGCTGACCTGTAATCCGATATATTTTCCAGCGTCTTTAAAACCTGAAAGTGATTATAAGGTCTTTCAGGAATGAAACCAGTGCTGGTGGAAAAACAATAAAACAGTTTAGAATCTTTGAAATAATACCCCGAATGCTGAGCTTTAGACCCTTTTCTTAGCAGGTAAACCTTTTCGTCATCTTCTTTAGTTACCTCCCAGTCATTCTGCTCAAACAACTCAATGATATTGAAAGTACTATTAAATTCATTTACAGCTGGTTCGTTGTAGCTAAAGCCATCCGAATTAATCTTGTTCTCTTTTGGGAAATAGCGAGTGAGTGACCTTGCTGTATCAAGCAAAAATTCACGTTCGTCTTTGGAAATCATGGGTATATCAAATTCAACCTCCGCAAGATTGAATGTGCCATGTTGAATTTGGTAATTAGATTTGTGGGTGCAAAAGTAACCTCCCTCACCTCTTGTTTCGATGATTACGGCACCGTCAGAATGCAATGCCAGTTTTTGATTTTTCTCTATCTCAGCTTCCTGACATCGGTATATTAGGTGTGAACCCGAATTGACGGTAGTTTGTATTATCAGCCTGTCAAGAAGGGGTTGAGGTATTAATGACAAGAACTCTTGTGTAATAGTGTGCTGCGGATCATTCTTTTCGTCTATGTCTATTAATTCAAGGTTTCCGCTAACTTTTCCGCATATAATGCCAACATAGCCCCCTTTGGCATAATGGGTATGCCAATCAGCAACAGGGCTTTCTACTTTTTGAAATTGCGACCAAGATTTGAATGGCTGCTTGGTCGATGATACGGGTATGATGGATAATCCTATCTCATTAGTTACTGCCTTTTTCATAGTTACTTACCCCGTTATCACTCTTATTTTGAACAACCTTCATCAGTTGTTGCTTAGCCCAAGTTGAAACTTTCATGAAGTCCTTGGCTGATTCATGTTTTAATAGTCTGTAAAAGTCCTGCGATAAAGTCAGGTTCATCTTTACGTTTTTTTCTGTACTCATCTTTTTTATTTTTATTTATTTATTATTCGGGTGGTTGTTTGTATCACCTTATGTATATAAATATCGGCATATGTGCAAAAAGCCACATTTTGATATTTTTATAGTAGTCATTTTTTGTTATCCCCCCCGCAGGGTGGACGAGTAGACGAGATCAAACTAGGTTTTTGAAAACTTTCTGAAACACTAGCACTGGCTAGAGGTGCCACTGATTTGCAGTGTCAGTGTCTCGATAATTGTTTAAAAATGCCAAATCATCTCGTCTACTTGTCCACCTATTTCTTAGACAAGAAATCCCCCAAAATCAATTGAATATTATCATTATTAAGCGACCAAATCACCTCCAAATCCCACATAAATTGTTCGGTAAAGAGTTCGGTCAAGGGTACAACTAAAAACGCTAATAAACTGAAATTCAGTACTTAGCGTTTTTTTATTCCCATTTTTTGTCCATCAAATGTCCACCTGATGATTTTCTACATTTTTGGGCTATTACAAAGAAGGCAAAAAACACTGGATTTTGGCTCTACTAAATTAGAAAAATCTTTTCAGAAATACAAGAATTGCCGGAAGTCAAAATTTGACTAACTTTGTAGCATGTACTCCTAAAGCACATAATTTTCATAGTTAAGGTTTGGGTTAAATGTACTATGGGTGGCTGGGAAGTTACCCATTTATGTTTTTAGGAAAACCGGATACTCACCCCGAAAAACAAATCAGCGTTACCGTGAAAATAAATAAGAGAGTAAAATAAGCTTTAAAAAAACAGAGAAAATTATGGACTATTATTACGTAAACAAGGTCGCTCAGCCAACTGGTGAGCATGAAGTACACAAAAGTACTTGCGGTTATCTTCCTCACTCAAGCAATTTGATAGGATTGGGTTATTTCTCCAATTGTGCAGATGCTGTGAGAAAAGCAAAAGAGTATTACACAAATGTAGATGGATGCTATTACTGTTGCAATGCTTGCCACAGGAGATAAAAATCATTCGTCAAAGAAGGTGAGTATTCCGCTCGCCTTCTTTGACATTAATTATTAACCTTAAAATTTAAAACAAAATGACATCACAGCAAATCATACAGGAAATTAATAATCACCTAACAACGAGTCCAAAACAATATTATAGTGATTATTATATCGGAATTACAAACGACATAGAAAGACGGTTGTTCGACGAACATAATGTTCCTCGAAATGGACATTGGTGGATACACAGAATCGCAGATAGTGAAACTCATTCAAGAGCTGCTGAGAAACATTTTTTAGACAAAGGAATGAAAGGTGGTACCGGCGGCGGTGGAACCGATTGTATATATGTATATTGTTATGAAATTTCTAACTCAACCATTGAATAAATATGAAGTACAACGTTTACGATTTATGACAATTGAAAAGAGGTGACAGGGTTCAGGTCACTTTATCTGGTAATGCAGCTAATGTCCGCTTAATGGATAGTTCACATTATCAAAGTTATAAGAATGGGAGACGTCATCGCTATATCGGCGGACTTGCGACAAAATCACCTATTGTTTTAGGCGTTCCAAATTCCGGACATTGGTATGTAACTGTCGATTTGCAGGGACTGAGAGGAACCGTTCGTTCATCCGTACGAGTATTACCCAATGCTTTGCCGGAGTACAGAGAACCGGCGCTATCAACAGTCCCTTCATTAGTGCATCATCCAGATAATTTACCCAATATGGGAGATGAGCAAAGTATGATGTGTTCATTTCTCATGCGTCCGAAGATAAAAATGAAGTGGTCAGGCCATTCGCTTATGCCCTAAAATCAGAAGGATTAAAAGTATGGTATGATGAATTTGAGTTGAAAATATGTGATAGCTTGAGGCGGAAAATTGACATGGGATTATCTCGAAGTAAATTTGGTATCGTTGTTTTATCAAATAGTTTTATCAGAAAAGGCTGGACTAACTACGAACTTGATGGAATTATCACAAAAGCTAATACTGGCGAGCAAGTAGTCTTCCGATATGGCATAATATTACTAAAAAAGAGGTTATTGACTTTTCACCTTCTCTTGCGGACAAACTTGCTCGTAATACGTCTTCATATACTGTTGAAGAGATTGCATCAGAGATAGCAGAATTGATAAAAAACAACTAAGTAGCCTTTTGTTGTGTATGGTTGAAAATAATACTCCAAAATAAATTATTATTATATTTCAGCGAAATTTCTCCAACCGCAAGATCGAGGTATTATGTAAAATCACTATCTTTGCAGTTGAAAATTTTACCCTAAGATATAGTATGAGTATAGATGAAGGGAATAAACTCAACCAACTATTGCAAAAGCATAATTCCGGAGGACTGTATTTTTCTGCATGGTTGAAAGAAAATGGTTACTCCGATCAATTGCTGAAGAGTTACCGGGATTCGGGCTGGTTGGCGGCTTTATCCCGTGGCGTGATGTATCGCCCCGGAGATAGGCTGCGTGCGTTTGCTGTATTAGAAAGCTACAACAAACAGTTGGGAAAGAATTTCCATATAACCGCTCACTCGGCATTAGAACTTGCTGGATTCAATCATTATGTACCAATGGGAAAGCCTATATTAATTATTGGGCATCCGAAACAGGAGCCGGTTCCCGATTGGCTGAAGACCGATAGTTTTGACTATTCATTCAAGTTCTTCACAACGGAGATATTTTCTAATCCACAATTAGCCACGGTCAATACAGATTACCCTCATTTGAAGGCTTCCGCTCCTGAACAGGCTTTTTTAGAATGCTTGTTATTGGCTCCGAAACAGTATTCGTATATGGATCTGTATTATATCATGGAGCAATTGACGACCCTTCGTCCGGATGTTGTACAGGAATTACTGGAAAATACAGATAATCTGAAAGTCAAACGGATGTTCCTTTATATGGCTGAAAAAGCCGGGCATCACTGGTTTGATTTGCTTAAGACAGATAAAATAGCATTAGGATCGGCTAAACATAAACTCGTGGAAAACGGTTCGTATGTGCCGAAATATAAAATAACTGTTCCCAAAGAGTTGTACGAATATGAATGAGTTATATAAAAAACAGGTGGTACTGCTGATTAGAATAATGCCTTCTGTATATCGGATTCAGGATTTTGCTGTTCATGGAGGAACGGCGATTAATCTGTTCCATAAGAATATGCCCCGCTATTCCGTTGATATAGATATCACCTATATCCCTGTTCAGGATAGGGAGAAAAGCCTGAGAGCAATCAATGTTCATTTGGTTGAATTGAAGCAGATGATTGAGAAAACGATTCCGGGCATTCGGGTTAATCACAAATCCGATGTATGGAAATTGCTGTGCATTAAGGATGGAGCGACTGTAAAAATCGAGGTAAACGGTACGAAGAGGGGAATTATCGGAACAACCGAAGATAAATCGCTTTGTGCGAAAGCAGAGGCGGAATTTAGTATGGGATGCACAGCTCGGATTGTTTCATTCACTCAGTTGTATGGAGGGAAAATTTCGGCAGCATTGAGCCGACAGCATCCGCGTGACCTTTTTGACTGTAAATATATGCCACTCGACTCTCTCGATCAGTCGAAAGATGGCTTGATGTTTTGCTTGTTGGGGACCGACAAACCGATACTCGAATCCCTGCAACCCAATCCAGTAGATCAAACAGATGCTTTGAAAAATCAATTTGAGGGAATGACAGATATCCCGTTTTCATACGAAGATTATGAAGTTACACGAAAAGAACTGATAGAGAAAGTAAATCAGCTATTTACCAAAGATGATAAGGAATTTTTTATTTCATTTGAACAGGGTGATCCGGAATGGAGTAAATGCTGTGCCGGAGATTTAAGTGAATTTCCATCGGTCAAATGGAAACTTCAAAACATCCTAAAGTTGAAGGAAATGAATCCCGAGAAATTTAAATCTGGAGTGGGAAAATTACGAGAATATCTTTTTAAATAATTATTTTTGTCCTCAGAACCATACTCTCAGTATAGATACAGGCGCAAAAATAAACTGAAATAATATTTGCGTTCCTTCCAAAAAATAGCACTTTTGTACCTGTATGAAATGCGGTGAAAATCGCGGCAATTTGCCCCTGTCAAATTCGGGGATGTACTAATTTCAGAGATTAATAGTTTTTGTATATCAGCCGGTTAGAAAGGAATAAACGTTCCCTCTCTCTCCGCTGGAAGGTCTGGACAAAACCAGACAACAACAGCACAAAAACCTACAAATCAACAACTTGTAGTTTTTTTTGTGTCCAATATGTCCGTCATAAAAACATAATTCCGGGCTAAGTACTTAAAGCACAAGGCTTTGCTATTAAATGTAGATCGTATAAATAACGATTTAGAAATAAGCGAAGTGCACTGATACACAACATTTTGAATAGCCAAGAGAGTGTAAAGTAAACTGTGTCATGCTACAACAAACTAGTAGTTAACACGCTTATTTTATGATGTCAAACGAAGAAATTGATTACAAGTTGGCTGCCGAGCAGTTACGTACCGGCAAGCCGTTGTTTGGAAAAGATGGAGCCTTAGCACCCATGTTGGAGCGTATATTGAATGCCGCTCTTGAGGATGAGATGGATGCTCACCTGAGTGTAGAATCCCGTGAGTCTGGCAATCGCCGTAATGGAAAGATGCCCAAGACAGTTCAGACTCAGTATGGTGAAGTGACCGTTGAGACTCCCCGTGACCGTGACGGGAGTTTTGATCCTCAGACCGTCCGCAAGCGTGAGACGATTCTCGCAGAGGGCATGGCAGACCAGATCATCGGTATGTATGCCTTTGGTACGAGTACCCGTGAGATCCGCCGTTACTTTGAGCGCGAGTTCAATACCAGTCTGTCTGCCGAGACCATCAGTGCGATAACCGATCGTGTGCTTCCTGAGATTAAGGAGTGGAAGTCGCGTATGCTGGAACCGGTATATACGATCTGTTGGCTTGATGCCATCCATTACAAGGTAAAGGACGACAATGGCCGTGCCGTCACTCGTGCCATCTACCATGTGCTGGGCATTAACAAGTATGGGCATAAAGAACTACTTGGCATGTACGTCGCCAGGAGTGAGGGTGCCAACTTCTGGCTGGAGGTGCTTACGGACTTGCAGAACCGTGGCGTGGAGGATATCATGATATGCTGCGTGGATGGCCTTAAGGGATTCCCAGATGCTATCCAGAGCGTATTTCCCAATACAGCCGTTCAACTCTGCATCGTGCATCAGATACGCAACTCCATCAAGTACGTTGGCAGCAAGCATCAGAAGGAGTTCCTGAAGGACCTGAAGCTTGTCTATGGCACTGTCAGTAAGGAGGCTGCCGAAACTGAGCTTGACAGCCTTGAAACCAAATGGGGTGATCGGTATCCCATCGTCATCAAGTCGTGGCGCGACAACTGGGAGCGTCTGACAGAGTTTTTCCAGTACACCAAGGAGATCCGCCGTCTCATCTATACGACAAATACTGTTGAGGGCTATCACCGTCAGATTCGTAAGGTCACGAAGAACAAAGGCGTCTTTCCGTCTGATACGGCACTGGAGAAACTGGCCTACCTGGCCTATCGTAATATCAGTGAGAAATGGACTATGCCACTGACCAATTGGGCACTCATCTCACAACAACTGGCCATAAAATTTGGGAATAGATTTCAAATCATGTAACTTTGCACAAAAGAAAACTCCTCAGATGGAAAATGCGATTAAAAATCGCATTCCCCATCTGAGGTTAAAGATATAAGGAATAGAGCCTTGACACAGTTCCAATTACACTACCATTAAATAAGAATTGTCAGGATGTATTTTCAGGATGTATTTTTGCCCATTATCTTTGAATTTGTTTTCGTCAGTTTTTGTTATACGATTGTCCCCCAGAGTCGATAATTCGTAAGTGAGAGGTTGAGCTTCATTGTTTGCTATAAGCGAACCTAAGGAGGATAAAAATATCCCTTTTAATATTTCTTCAAATCTTCTTTTCATGGTATCGTATTACTAATTAAAATGGCAAATGTAATAACTTTTGTAAGATAAAGCTCTATTTCTTAGTAGTCTTCTTCATTTTCTCTCTTTTTACACCTATTGTATACTCCAAATAACGCAAGAATGAATTAGGAAATACATTTTTTATCTAAAAAATGGTACTTGGTTTTTCCATCTTATTCCTAATTATTTCAGTTTTGCCTTTTCCAACTACTTAAATTCTTCTATCAGAACTTGCTCATATCATTCTTGTTTTCGGGTAATCTTCACGCTATTTTGTCCTTATTTCAAAAGATAGTTTCGAGCAGGTTCACATCTTTGGGCTTACTCTGCATCCTACAAAGAACTAGCAAGCAACTTAATATCCATGACCCGTCATGCTAAAGAATATTCATTTGTATTGGCATTGAAAATCTGGCTACACCCATATTTTCAGGCAAATAATGTCATATTGCAACCTCTTATTCTGTAAAAGCTCTTCAATTTTTGAAAGTAATTTCTGTGGCAATATATTGATGTACTTTATTGGAGCAACAGTAAGAAATATATAACTTTGCATCCACTGCAACGACAAAACGCATTTCGGAAAAAGAGCTTAACCCTACAACAGCCGGATGAACCGCGAATTATTCTCCATACAATCCTTAAAAACAGAGGAATTGGCTGCTTCGGCATATCGTGTCGAGTATTATTCGCTGCTGCTGTTCAAGGGCGACAACCGTTTTCTGGTGGATGGTGTGCCCTATCGTTCGCAAAGCCACACCATCCTATTCCTCTCACCCTACCAGTCGTTCCGCCGGTTAAGCGGCGAGAGCGGCGAAATACGACTCATGCAGTTTCACGGCGATTTCTATTGCATCGAATACCATAAAAAAGAAGTTGCCTGCAATGGGCTGTTGTTCAACAATATCTATCTTTCTCCCCATATCGAAGTAGCGGAAGGGTTGTGGAACGAGGTGATGTCCATTTTGGATAAGATCAACGAACACAATCGTCCGGACACTTATTTTGAAGCCATTGTCAAGTCGTACCTGCAACTGATACTGGCGTTGAGCAGCAAGGCAAAAGTCGAGGAGATCGAAAAATCGGAACATGCCAATCCGAACGTTGGCGAAATGAGCCGTTTTGTAGAATTGATCGAAAAGCATTTTATCAACGAGCGAAATGTATCGTTTTACGCCGCTGCTTTTTCGCTTACCACAGACTCTTTCAGCAAAAAAGTAAAAAAAGAATTTGCCAAAACGCCCTCACAGCTTATCCAGGAACGTGTAACCCTCGAAGCGAAGAAACTCCTTCATCTGACCTATAAATCCGTCAAAGAAATCGCTGCAGCATTGAATTTCGAAGACGAATTTTATTTCAGCCGCTATTTCAAGAAAAATGTCGGTTTGTCACCGGCCCGTTACCGCGAAAAAACAGGAATTTCCATCGTGGCAAAAAAATCTATGGAATAATCTTTTTTGTCCATTTCCTGCCAGCCCCATCCGACCTACTTTTGCAAACGTAATGATGAGCCCGATGAAAGGAAAGGGCTGCAGCCGCCTTTTTTGTCCGGGAAAGCATGCATAAACCCTGCTGTAAAACGCCATAGCGCAGAGAACGGCAGAAGTTGTGTCGCCGGACGAATATCGCAGGGACGAACGTTGCGGCAGTAACCTGGCAGTTTCCCCGACAAATAAGTCGTTCAACGAGGTGCACAAACAAAGCAATTGAAGTAACTAACTCAAAACAAAAACAAGTATGAACACTGTAATCAAGCTGGCGAGTAAAATTCTTGTAGACAACCAACACCACTGGTTTCATTTTATGCGGATAGCCATTTTTGTCGTCATGGCGTGGATTGGCGGGCTGAAAGCTTTTCAGTACGAAGCCGACGGCATTGTGCCTTTTGTCTCGAACAGTCCGTTTATGAGTTTTCTGTATAGTAATTCATCGAAAACAGCGATCAACGAAAAAGGTGAAACCGTAAAAGAATACGTGCTGCACAAAAATCCGGAAGGAAAAATGGTAGTAAAAAACATCGAATGGCACAAGTCCAACGGCACTTATGCCTTTGCCTACGGCCTGGGTGCAATGATAATCGTCATCGGTTTGTTCACCCTGCTGGGTATTTGGCTGGATACAATCGGACTGATAGGCGGATTGCTCACGTTCGGGATGTCGATTGTAACGCTCTCGTTTCTGATCACCACACCCGAAACGTGGGTACCCAATCTGGGCGGCGATTTACCTACGCCCGCACATGGTTTTCCCTACCTTTCGGCTGCCGGACGATTGGTTATAAAAGACATTATTATGATGGCTGGCGGATTGCTCGTAGCCACCGACTGTGCCAGGCGCATCCTGAGCAAGCAGCAAAAACAGGCTTAATAATCAAACAGGCTGTCCGGAATGTTTCGGACAGCCTGTTTCAGCTATTGCGATTAATTTGTTTTCACACAGCGAATGGCTCCAAACATTGCAAATGCATCCGAGGCGATTTCGTCGCATACCACATCGCCATAAGGAGGATTGTCGGAAGTGGCTGCGTGGAAAAACCAGCAATTATTGGGGTCGTTATTCCACAAATCGCTTGCAAGCCAGATAGCCCAGGTTCCGTAATGAATAGGCCACTCTTCCCAGAAAGTGCCGGCGCCGACGGCCGAAAAACCACTGGCATTGGTTGCTCCCGAATTCGACCAGTAGGGACCGGTACGGCGGATCGAATTGTAACGCTCGAGCGTTTGAAGCGAAATAGCATCCCGGAGCGTTCGCCATTCAAAATGATCGGGGATATGCCAGCCTTCGGGACACAAATCTTTGTGATGGATGGTTTGATATTTATAAGCAAGGCCGGCAATATCCTTTGTCGCCGGATCGTCGTTAAAATACCTGCAAATGGGAGTGGTGCGCCGGTCGGGATCGGCTAAAAACTCTGCTTGCGAGGCCCTGAGCGTAATATCCGTGCCGTCGGCATATTTAGTGGCCTTCAGGTTTTCGGCCATCCACACCTGATCGCCTATCGTGATGGTGGCGTAATGGTTACCATTGGCATCGGTACAGGGCACAAAATTAAATTCAATCGTTTTATCGGCCGTAATCACCTCCGAAACCAGCGTAATCATAGTACCGGAAGTGGCCCGGAAAATAATCCGGTCGCCGGGGGAATAATCCATCGATACTGCCGATACCGATTGCACACGAGCAGGGGCCGAATCTTTTACGCCGCCTTCGGAAACGATCCGGGCCGCATTACCGGCGGAACCCCGGCTTACCAACTTGGTGGCGTATGTAAAACCATTACCCTGGACCCGTACAATACAAACACCTTCGGGAAGCGTAAGATTGAAACGGAACCGGCCTGCTTCCAGCGCTGCGGACAACGATGATAACTTACGACCGTCGGGGCTGAATAATCCGATGCTGGTCATACCCGGAGCAGGTACCTGAAATTCCAGATCGGCTCGTCCGCTGCGATCCGAAAAAACAGTAAGACCACCTTCATTTTCCTGCACCATTCCTTCGACAGTCGTCAGCCCGTCGGTCAGATGCAACACATGACCCGACGGAACCGTAACCGAAGTACCTTTCGTGATGTTCTGGACCAACACGCTGGAAACCTCCGTGGAAGCACCCTTGCCCGCAAAACCGACCACATAATTAAATGCACCGGCAGGAAGAGCTAATATTGAAAAAGCAGAAAACACAATTGTCCTGAAAACAGGAAGTTTGTAATTTAATTTCATAATGATTTTCTTTAATAGTATTTTTAAGACATTAGAAAGTTATAATTGCAGCTGCTTATACATTTAAAGACACGTTACGTGTAAAAATCCCCCATCAAAAGCTAAGATTACTAACATCTGAATCGATCAGAGTTCTAGCAGCACCGCCTCGCCGGGCAAAACACTGAGTATAAGTCGGGTATCGTCGACCCTTACGGTTTGGGCAGTATTGTTTTTCCACATCTTCACCTGAGGCTTTATTTTGCTGAAATTGAGAATAAGCTCTGCCTGCTTTGCAGGGTACAGGGAAGTAACCAGTACTTTTTGCTTACCCTCCGGCGATCGGAAGCACCCCATCAGCGAGTCGTCGCCCGATACAAAGGCGATATCCCCAAAACCCGAAAGGGGTGAATACATAGCAAAGGGTGTGCGTGAAGTTTGTATTACGCCTACCGCATCACACTGAAGTAAAATTTTTCCGATGGTACGGATATCGGTGTTTATTTTTTTCACATACTGATAGCGAACAGTCTCCTGGCCATTGGTATCGATTAAACCCTGTCCGAATTGCTCAGCGCCGCCCTCCGGCGACCAATAGGTAAAATACTGAATGCCCTTTGCCCCAAAAGCAAGATTAGACCATACCTGCCACCGGATATCCACTTCCGAAGGTTCACGTTTATCCGGTACTCCGGGAGTACCTGCAATACTTAACGTCTGAATGAAGGTCCAGTAAGGAATCTGGTTTTGATCTGCTTTTGAACGAACCAGATCGAGATTGTAGAAATAATCCCGTATAATACCTCCGTTGGTTAAAAGAGGATAGCTATCGAACGATATATGTCCGGGCCGTTGACTTTGGATCCAGCTATCGATATAATTGATATAATCTGGCGCCTGAATTCCACCGGTGGCATAAGTGGGAAATAAGTTGACATGCGCCAGCTTGCCTGGATAATGCTGCTGAAATGCGGTTGTAAAAGCTGCGATCGAACTGAACAGGTTTTTACCGGGTTCATCCAGCAACAATTCTCCTGCAAAGGCGGGATGGTTGGCGTATGGCCGGATGCCTTCAATAAATTTTGTGAGCAGGCCGGGATCCTGACTTGATGCATAGCTGAGGATATCGTTGGCCACCACAGCTTTATTGGCTAAAAATTTCAATCCGTTATTGCTGCAGAAATTCAACACCTGAAGTAGACGTGTCGATACATTTTCAGAATAGTGAAAGCCGTTGACAAAATTAACTCCAAGTTCTTTTATCCGCCTGTATTCATCATTTGTCTGGAATGCTGCGGGAGGTGTAACCCATATACCAATAGGCAATTCGCCAAGTTTCAACACGTCATAGCGATTGTCCTTGTTTTTCACACAGCGAATGGCTCCAAACATTGCAAATGCATCCGAGGCGATTTCGTCGCATACCACATCGCCATAAGGAGGATTGTCGGAAGTGGCTGCGT
>Ga0334885_1002280_pt1 | contig 20276 bp, 19 predicted proteins | sample GraSluR1_MG_8_FD_207233 | JGI IMG/M metagenome (GOLD analysis project Ga0334885, IMG submission 207233) | Sludge microbial communities from methane-producing bioreactor in Wageningen University, Netherlands - Granular Sludge_31_05-R1 | ecosystem: Engineered > Bioreactor > Anaerobic >...
CTCCATCTCTCATAGCCTTTATCAGTCTCCTGATTTTCCTCAACGAAGTTCTCCTGTTTGCCATTGGCACCTCCAGTTTTCTGGAGATGATAATGGGAAAGCTACTTCGTCGCTGTCGGTTTATTCTTGAAATGGAATCAGGGAAAATTCGGCCTGCCGAGTCGCTACTGTAAACTTTCGACCGGCGAATCTGTAAACTTTGCTCCGGCGAGATTGTAAAGTTTCAACCGGCGAGATTGTAAACTACGCTCCGGCGTGAGCACCAGGGCATCAGATTGGGAACACCATACTGCCTGAGACTCTGACTGTTCCGGTATGCCCGGTGAAGAATGTCCTTGACGAGCCCCGAGTCCGTGGGCCAGCAACTGTTCGCCTTCACCGCCGTGCTGTCCAGCGTAACACTGCTGAAGTCATCAAGCCCCTCTTCCCCAACCATGACCAAATGACGAAGGAAGATGTGCTGCCTCGTCCTGTCCGACACGGCCTGAACATTCTCGTGCATTGTGCTTCTTGCAGGCAAAGACCCAAGACCATGAGTCCGAAAGAAGCATTGAACCGTTATGGAATCCCTGATCCTCTCACATGCCTCCCGATCCGTAAGGGAGTTGAGGTAACCCCTGAGCATGATACAGAGGTACACAGCTCTCTCCGGCATCCTGGGACGCCCCGTACCAAGTACAACTTCAGGAGCTGAGCCTCCCGGCTCAACTCCATCCAATCCCAGCGGCAGTGTGAGGTTCCTCGTCCATGCGGCATCTGCAAGGCGCATTCTCTTCTTCCTGAGCCCCCAGGCATCCAGATCCTCCCTGATCATTTCAAGGATGACCGGTTCCCTGCCCAGAAGTTCAAACGCATTGTTCAGAACATCACGGAGAGTGACATCAACTTCGACGGGGAAGAGAAGGGGGTTGTTTTCAGGGGAAAAGTGAGTAGTTTCCATCAGCGCCGTCTTTCATTCAAAGGGTTGCTGTGATGGGTTAACGCTTTGATACATAATGAATTACGGCGCTCTTGTCAACCCCGGCCAAGCTGTTTATTGATCTATGCTACGCAGTAGTGAGTTTTCGGACGGGGTCTAGCCATGGAGTGCCGTTCACTTGTAGGATGAGTCTGCTGGTATTTGTCTGAGTTTGCTATGCCCAAACATACCAGTATCTTAAGTCGATTCCAAAGTTAGACACTTCCCCTTGTATCGTTCAGGTTAGGTTCTTCTTACATTTTTCTTCACTGTATTTTTAATCGATCGCTTTATCGTTATCATCGCCTCTTTAATATATGCTGTGTAATGAATGCTATTATTTTTTTTTATCAGCGTATATATTAGTTTACGCAATTTCAATTGTTCAGCTATATATTTTATAGTTGGTGAATTGATAGTTCTAATATACTTACCATATCCAAGTTCAATATTATACATATTCTTATAGTGACTATGTAGTATATAATATACAGCATCTATCATTTTTTGCTTGTTTTTTCTTGTTATACCAGTTGTTAAAATGCGATATATTATTGTCGGTTCATTTACTATTGCTACATTATATGTATTTACTATTTTCAACATCAATTCATAATTTTCTGCTATTCCATATCTCACAGAATATAGGTTATTTATGTCGATAGATTTTTTGTTATACATCACCGTTGAATGCGCAATTATATTGCTAAAATTTAGTCTATACGCGCACTCAGAGGCGGTCATATTCAGTCTATGTTCTCGTATCAGTTTATCGTTTTCATCAACAACGTAATAACCGCTACATGAAACAACTGCAGATTTGTTATCTAGAAACGCCTCGTACTGTTTTTCTATCCGATCTTCAAGACATATGTCATCTGCATCAACTACTGCAATGTAATCCCCTCTTGCTAGTCTTACTGCTCTATTCAGGGAGTGAGACTGCCCCATGTTCTTTTCATTTTTGACGGATATTATGCGTGTATCATTCACTTTTTTAACACTACTAAAGGACTGATCTTCTGAGCAGTCATCCACATATATATATTCAATATTCGTATATGTTTGACTTAGAACACTTTCTACTGTTTGCATTATCGATTTTTCGCAGTTATATCCTGCTGTAATAATTGATATAAGCGGTTTCCTTCTTTTATTGCATTTTTTCATAACACTTTTCTATAAGTTGATAATGGTCTCTTTGTGGAATTGCTTTATTTCCACTATCTAACGCAGAGAGAATTGCGTTTACATAGCTGTCTACACAATGCTCAACTGCTATGGTCCCTTCAGGCCTTTTCACCAAATTGCTTGCTATCACAGGAATGCCATATTCCAAGCACTCTCTGAGCATTACTGAGTCACCATCGGTTATTGTGGGTCTAAGGTACAATTGTATTTTGGCGTAAAGCATGTCCATATCTTGTATTGGCTCTTTGATAACTATGCACTTGTGCATAACACCGAGTTTTTCAAGCCTGCTAGCTATGTATCTATCTGTTTCCAAACAGTTCGGTACAAGAAACACCATTCCAATATCATCCCTCGTTGTGCATACTTTGCCCATAACTTTTGCGGCCACATCAAAGCCGTACACATCTAATCCTTCGGCATTTATAGCTATTTTCCAACCATACACAAGTATGCTGTGTTTGCACATAGTTACATTATGCAATATACTATCTTTATTATCTGCTATACTAATTGATTTGATATATGCCGGTATTACGCAGACTTTGTTACTTTCTACGCCCATATCAACTAATGTGTTTTTTACGCCTTCACTTACAGCTATGTAATGCACATTACCGTATCTTATAGCTATTTTGACTAACCACTTTTTCCATTGCTTTAGCATAGTGAATTTTGCGTATAGCATATTGTCATGCATGGTAGATACTATTTTTGCCTTAAGCAAACACAAAACTAGCATTAGTAATATGTCGTTCCACATTGTATGAAAATGATATATATTATTCCTCCTTCTATTTAATAGCGCATACATGTATCTGTTTACCCAACATTTACTATATTTTACCTGTACTCCACAAACAATAGTACTGGGCTTAACGGAAGTGATCAAAGTGCATTTCTTGCCCGACTGTAACAATTTACTTATCAATCTAAGAATATGTACCGATACACCTCCATAGGGAGGAGGTATAAACCCAATAATCACTATTGCATTAACCACACCCATATTAGCAACCTGTATCTACTGCATTTTGCTTCTTGCAATCATTCGTAAAACAATTGTTGCACTCTACATGCAAAGAGTATTTACAAAAAAGTTTGAAATCCTCCTTGTAGTTGCTTGTATGGAAAAGTACTTTTCTGCAGCTTCGGCCCCAGCAGCTCCTATCTCATTCGAGCGGTCATCTTCAATCGCGGTAGCAATCTTTTCCGAAAAAGCAGACTCATTATCCATATCGACTATATAAGCAGTGTGTCCATCTTCAAGATACATGGGTATATCTCCTGTGCCTGTTGTTACAACAGGCTTTCCGGATGCCAAGTACTCACCAAGCTTAGAAGGGAATCCTGCCAATGAATATGCTTCGTAGGGCCGTGGTAAAAGAAACATATCTGAGCCCGCATAATGCTTTAGAACGCTACTATGAGATATATTTCCAGTAAATATTACGCTATCATTGATGCCTAACTTGCTACATAAGCTTTTCAGCTTGCTATGCTTTTGATGTGCCTTCCTTATGCTTGAATACCCTCCGACAATACGCAGCTTCAGATCCGACTTGTGCTTAACCACTAGCGAAAATGATTTGACAAGCAATTCCATTTCTCTTGCATGATCCAAGTTCCCGCAATACAGCAAATTCCGTACGGATTGAAACTTTGCATTTTTTACAAAACTGAACTCTGCTGTGTTCACAATAATCGGATTCAGAAATATTGGCTTTCTGCGTCCATTTCTCCTATACATGGATGATAAATATGTTGTTATAGGCATTATATAGTCATATATGTTAGCTATGTCTTTTACATAGTTATCGAGTTCGCGTATTCCAGATATTCCAGTTCTTACCATGGGATGCTCCAATATTGGATGCAAATACTCAGCTCCCACAGAGTGCACTGTTTCTACTCTCTTCTTCTCTCCACTAGGTTTATATGGACCGCCCAACGGTACTATCAAGTCATACATAGCGCCATGCTTTTTTATAACAGCTATTTGAGTCAGTTGCCTAAGCAGATTGCCAATTTTCGGCAGCCTCTCCAAGAACATTGAGGGAGCTTTACTATACATGTACTGAACCTGACTTCCCTCACCCACATCACATCTTCCACCTCCGTAGCAAAACACTCTTGTTTCGAAGCCTGCTGCGGCAAGGGCGATCGTCAGGTTACTCATCCATATCGACGAAGCACGTGAAGAATCACATGGCGACGCTGACAACAATAATACTTTTCTCATCATTACTGTCTTCTAGGCTTCCTACAGAAACACACCAGTTGGAGGAGATTTCCGACTTCCTATCTATTACTTAAGGACCGAGCCGACGAGTGACGAACACGTAGTTGATATCGGATGTCTGGAACCAATCATCCGCGACGAATTCTGCTTGCATTAGTCTGAGAGCCCACCTGTCAAGCCGATAGTGTTCAAGCTCGTCGTCGAACGTGCCGAAACGCGGCTCATGAGGCGGGGTGTAAACTGCGGGATTCGCAAGCGTTTCCAGGGCGCCTTTCTTCTGAAGACTATGGCAAATCCGCGAGACCCAAGAGAATTGACTGCGATACTGGATGTACCAGTTGGATCTCGATACACTGTTGATGAGGATATGAACGCCGATTGCACCAGGGCAAAGGCCAGCCCTGATTCGCATGAGGGACTGTTCGATGTCGTCAACATGTTCGAGAACGTACTGACTTACGATCAATTCATAGGAGGCCTTCAGCTGAAGGTCCTCGGCTCTTGTCTCCAAGAGTTGCACGTTTGCTTGAGGCAGCGGCAGCTCTTCCAGCATTCGTCGTGCGCTGTCAATCGCTTGGGGAAGGTCGGCACCTGTTACTTGATCTGCAATCTCTGCCCACAGCCTCAGCGAGAAACCGTTGCCGCAACCTATCTCAAGGAGATGCGATACCGGGAAGCTAATGCGCTCGCTAAGCATCCGGAACAGAAGCATGAATTCCGATACCCTACCTGGATAGTCCCCCCGCGGGAATTTGGCTGTCCCTTGACAACTTGCTTGCATAACTTGGTCCAGCAAGCCCAAAGCAGTCTGCTGAACTATACCGAAGGACTCCGAGGGCAACTTAATCATGCATACACCCGACCCTTCATCGCATGAATAAGAACAATAGCAAGACTGGCTGCTTCTGTCTGCGTGATGTACGAAGTGTCACAAACTCATGCTCGAGATCGGCTGACATCAATATCTCGTCCGGGAAGTCCTTATGCATCCCGAACTGGTCGATGCTTATGTGCCTCCTTCCCGCCAGCCTGTCCTCCTGCAGCTCCAACAGCAGTTTTCCCACCAAACGCACGATGGAAAACCTGCTCGGGAAGATCCCAACAACTCTGCATCACCGCATGATATGAGAGTTTGGGTTCTCCATCAGATTTATCGTAAAGTTTATGGGCCGGTGCTCTAAGTGAAGGCGCATATGCACGAATACCTGCCTTTCTGGCATCGTCAAGAATTTCAGCAGGCTTGAAAAGCCTAATGTGTCCGCCACCCGGTTGTACTGCTTCCGGGCCGCAGCCGGATCTACATGGCTGGTCACCGTTTTGGAGCTTCCACAGAGCCTTCTTTGGCCCCTTGTCCAGCACGTTCTGGGTGAAGTGGTAGTAACACTGGTTCCTCGAGCTTCCGGAAAGGATATGGGAAATCGATGACTTCAAGGGATGGGCCTCGGAGGTCACCATCTCGAAGCCTATAAACCCACTCGCAACGAGCCCTCGGACGAACTTTTTCCAGTCTGTCTCGTTCTTCCACGTAAACACAGCCATGTTAAGAATCTCCCGATAGCCTTCAGCGAGTACTCCTACCGCAAGCATCGCGGATGCATTCTTTACCACTTCAAGCTTGCGACACTTCAGGCCCGTTTCAGCCCGACTCAGTAACCATATTCAGTGGATAATGCAAACCGTGCAATGTAATCCGGTATTTATCTCTTCATGCCATGGTAACATTCCTCTAGCGACCATCACCACATTTTCAATAATACTACGCATAATACGTCATTTTATAAACTGCTTCACTACTTTTTTTACTCTATTAATTCGTCGTTGCATTTTCCTATGCCTATTATTTATTTTCCCTATTGCTTTCAATTCTTCTCTACAGAGCATAAATGAATGATAGCCAGGTACAACTTCACTCACATGATGCCATCCATTACTATAGTATAGTTCGTATACACGATATCTTTCCATTGCTTCATCTATATATCGTTCATCAATCTTATCGTATATGCCATATCTTAACTCTACAACAGTACGTTCGAGTGGCTGTATATGACCGCTGCTTGCACTTCGACTCCCTGGATACTTTGTATAGTAAAGAACTGCATTACATGTTTTCTTAAACACGCAGTTAGCAGCAGCCCTTACCTGAAAATCGAAATCGCCACCAGACTTTAGCTGCTCATCAAACATACCGCATTTCTCTATTAGACCACTTCGGAAAAACTGTGTTGGACTCGCATAGCAACCTCTGGTAAACTCCCAAGAATCAAACTCAGGCACGACGCTAAGCTTACCAGTAGTGTCTCCTTGTGATCGCACGACTATTATATCACCATATGTAAACTCAATACTGGGATATTGTATAAGTGTATTTAGTTGATTCGATAAAGAATCCGGTATTCTTACATCATCTATATCTAAAAATGCTATATAGTCTGTTTTGCATCTTAGCAGACCTCTATTAAGTGATGCAGCAATAGACTCCCGGTCTGGTACAGTTATCAGTTCCAGCACATCAGGGTGACTATAATCGAATTTCTCTATTGCATCCATTTCATATTCACTCGGACTATTAACAACTAGTATTATTCTCACATCATCTAAATTATTTATCTTTGACACATACTTAAAATACGCATCAATATACTTGTCTGTTCTATATGCAGTAGTTACTATTGATATTATCTTATTTTTCAAATCATCTCCTTGGTGAAAGAGCTCTTTCGTAATCATTTCACAGTTTTGCAATATAGATTGCGCTTGTTGGAATGTGTGCTTTCATGATACTCGAATTAGTTGTAGCCCCACACTCTTAACTAGAAGAAAAACCTTATCCCAAAAGAGGTACTCTCAACGTACTATAACGCCACTTATGTGCTCTTGACACTCCCAGCCCAGAAAAGCCGTGAGAAAGTGTTGCAAACGGACTTGCGTCGCATGTATAATGACGTACAGACAGAACATTACAAGCCACTTTATGTTTCAGCAATCTAACCCTCCCTCTACATTCTACCGCCGGTCAGGTCATCACAATAGTATATTCTGTCTAACAGGCAACGCAATACTGTACGATGATGACTGTCTGTCCGTCGACGTTTTTAAACATCTGTTCCTGGATGGCTTATTTGATATTAATCTACTCATGAGAGCGATAATAAACGTAAATTGCATGGCATTATCATATATTCCAATTGCTCCTATTAGAGACAGTCCTATCACCACTATCATTGAATAGTGTATTAATGCGCTATACCTACTGCAAGCATTTCGCTCAGCAGAATTGCTACATGTTGCTTTTATTGCTTTAATAATAGTCATGTATAGCGCTATTATTCCAACATATCCTGCTAAATACAACACATGCAGCGGTATTGAATCACCCAATATTATACTGTCTTCCTCATGCGACACAAATCTGGTTTCTTCGCTATACACTCCCGCCACACCAAACAACCTCATCGGAATTGGAAGCCTGCTATGGTACGTAGAGAGTGCCTGCCACCTACTAGCCAAAGAGGTTTCCTCAGCAGCTCTATCAAGATCACTCTCCACTCTTTCAGAGATGAACTCATATTGGGCACTTAGCTGTGTCGAAAATATTGCTGCAAACAACGCAAATACTAGTACGCTTCCATAAACATACTTTGCTCTATATATGCGTTGTCTATGCTGATAGCAATAGTATATAGTTATTAAAAGAAACATAATGATCATTCCTCTTGTGTAGGTATGTATACTTGCTAACATCAACACAGGCAATATCATTATCGTACTTCTATTATTCCTTGATAGTATCCAGCAATATACATAGGCTAGCCAGGACGGCATTGTTCTGAAGTCCCGTATTAGTGTTGAGGTTCCAAAGGTATAGACTCGATATGGATCCCTAGAATAAACATCTACATATCCTGATGCGTACAACATGTATAGAACACTTGCTACTACAGTAAGTATAGATATAACATTTAGCATTTTGTCAATATCATTCATGTATGTTCTTCTAAGTATTGCATTCCACATTAATATATATATTGGTATACGCATTATATCTACAATAGTCAATAATATGCCACCTTTTAGTGCACTGCCATACAATACAAGTAACGCAAGCTTACCCGTTATTAATATGAAGATAAACGCATATATATATTTGCGCAGGTATGCGTTAACAGGAGATATGCCCACTATGCATGAATTCTTAGTCAATACAATTGTGCAGATAACAAACACCAGAAAATCGAAAAGTCTAAAGTTTATCAGAATACTTGTAAATGGTACTTGTACCTGTGTTCCATAAAAAGAAAGAAACAAAGATTGCCCCATCGACAATGTAAGCGGTATTGCTAAATACTTTAATGGCGTATTACGCAGATTGTATATAAATATCAACCACACTATAATAGGTACTACTAGCTCTATGTTTGTCATACATCTGCTTCTATATTTTGCGGAATTGCATGATTCTTTGAGAATACCTCACATACTCTTCTAAGTTGGTCGTATCATAAACTCAACGATCAGATGCCAATGCACGTTCAATGGAGTTATTCAGCTGGTCCGATACTTGACAGGCGCAGATAGCCTTGAATACGCAATGGGTTGAGCAGCCTACAACATTCTAAGCATACGCATTCTTTGAGCCAATCTACTTCCTCCTCGTGCAATTCCACCATGCTTTGATTATAATCAGTGAGTTTGACGGAAGCATTCTTCTAAAGGCAATGTGCTTTTTAGGTTTGCATCTTTCGATCAGTTGTATGTGCGTTTTTCAAATGGAGTTCAGTACATTCCAGTTGTTTCTTCTGGAGATGGACAAAACGGAATGAATCCCTTTTCTTTGCTTATTGCCGGAGATTTCTGTCCATCTGGATTATACGAGCCTCATTTTCTTTCCTCTTCTGCAGACGATATCTTTGACAATCTTGTTTTAAGAATCAGAACTAGCAGCTATGCAATTTTCAACTTAGAGTGTGTTCTGGCTGATCCTGTTTCTTATCCGCTTGAGAAGACAGGAAGCCACTTGAGCGCTCATCCTCATTGCATTAACGTAATGGCAAAGGCAGGTTTCAACGCCTGTAACTTAGCGAACAACCATATTATGGATTATGGAAGCCAAGGTCTCTTTGAAACAATCAAATCATGTAATGAGGCTGGTATTCGAACATTTGGTGCTGGTCTTAACTTGGAGGAAGCTAGGAAATTTTTCGTTGTTGAAAATAATGGGATAAAGGTTGGCGTAGTTACAGGCGCTGAACATGAATGGTCAATTGCTTCTGTTTCAACTTCTGGAGCCAATCCCTTTTCTATGCCAGAAACACTGCTTGATGTTCAAAGTTTGCGGCCAGAGGTGGAATTTCTTCTTGTATTGCTTCATACCGGGAGAGAACATTACCCACTACCATATCCACGATTGCAAGAATACTGTCGATTTCTAGTATCAGCTGGAGCTGACGCAGTAATTTGCCAGCACTCACATTGCATTGGTGCCATTGAAAACTACAAGCATGGTTTGATTCTCTATGGGCAGGGTAATTTAATTTTTAGGCAACCGAAAAAGCATAATGCATACTGGAATCAAGGCCTTCTTGTAGAGTTTGATATTACTGGTAGAGGCAACTGGAAACACACTCTTATTCCCTACCTCCAATCACAAGATTTTCCAGGAACTCGCTTAATGAACGCCCAAGAGCAATCGAATCTTTTCCATCGCCTTAATGATCTTGGAAAAGTGCTTGATAGCCCCGATGCCCTGGAAGCAAAATGGAAGGAGGACTGTTCTCGTTATGAGCAGCTGTACTTAGGTATTCTTGCAGGCTGCAACCCCAATCTACTTCGTGTTCTGAAAAGAGTCCCTTTTTTCAGCAATTGGTATTCTTATAGGAAGCGACAGTATTTACTGAATGCTATTCGATGCCAAACCCACAATGAAATTTGTAAAACGATTGCAAGTTTTTAGCACTTTACATGTTATGAGGTATTTCTTATGAAGAGCTTAGTTGCTCTCACTGACTATCTTAACAGATTTGGCTCCAAATGGATTGCTTCCCCTTATCGTAGTGGAATGGATAAGGGAATACTCAAGGAGTCATTCAGTCACTTCGGGTACGAATGTGAGTTTCGCAGCTATTCCAATATAGATTTTCGTGTTGATAACTATAATTTATTTCCTGTTGTATATTCTTCTTCTGAAGACGTGGATGGTTATTATCGTGATTATATAGAGGATATCCTACTTGGTCTTGAAGAACTTGGAGCATTGATTATTCCCAAATACACTTTGTTCAGAGCCCATCATAACAAAGTATTCATGGAAATATTGCGCGACTTAATGCCGATTGAAGATGCTCACCGTATTCGATCTCTATCTTTCGGTACTCTGGAGGAGCTTAATCAGAATTTATCAAACATCGCCTTCCCTTGCGTTATCAAGACGGCTTCTGGAGCCAGTGGTTCTGGAGTGTTCTGTGCTCATTCCGCAACACAGCTTATCAAGTATGCAAAAAAGATCTCCCGTACTGTAAATTGGGCTTCAGAAGCATGGGATGTTGGCAGAGCGCTTAAACACAAGGGTTATCGTCGTGAGTCTCTGCATAGAAGGAAATTCATTGTTCAATCCTTTATTGAAGGTCTTTCGCATGACTGGAAGGTACTCGTTTTTGGGAATCGTTATTATGCTTTACGTCGCAATAATCGTAATAGAGATTTCCGTGCAAGTGGAAGCGGACTTCTAGAGTACCGGGAAGACACTCCCTATCCAGTTCTAGACTTTGCATCAAAAATCTACGACTATCTAAATATTCCTAACTTATCTCTTGATATAGCATATGATGGTACTAATGTATATTTAATAGAGTTTCAGTGTGTCAACTTTGGGACGCATACTCTTGACACCGCGCCTTTTTACTTTACTAAATCTGGTTCTGAATGGAAACGATTTTCTGAGCCTTCTTGTCTTGAGTTTGTCTACGCAGAAAGCATTTCTTCATTCCTTGATATCAAATATGCAAATACTAATAATAGTTAATGCTCCTCCTCCTTACGGTGGAGGTGAAATCAGAGGTACTCACATCGCAAGATACCTCTCTGAAATAGAAGGATATGTCTGTTACTGCTACAGCCGTTCCAAAGCCAGCAAGAAGTCTCAAGGCAGAGTCACCTTCAGGAACATTTCTGAAGGCCTTGGATGGATTCGCCAAGTTTTAAGGCTTATCCGTATCCATGATCCATCAAAGTTGTATCTTAGCATTCCGAAGAATACATCGGCTTTCCTTCGTCTTTTTCCTGTTTTGGAATATGCGAATAGAAAAGGTGTAAAAGTTTATGGCGAGCTCGCCGGAGCTCGATTCCTCTTTCTTGACCGGCCTGGAGTTTTTCGTTCAATTGCGCTTCGCTACCTTCACATGTTTCATTCAATAAGATTCTTAGGCAAGCATATTCAGGATTATCACAAGAAGTATGGCTTTTCCAATACCGTTGCATTCGATAACGGAATAGACGAGTCCGATCTCAAAGATGGTGACTATCTGACCCGGGCCTCATCCAGGCCGTTAAGGTTGCTTTATGTAGGAGTCCTCAATCGCACGAAGGGTATACCGAAGTTGATTGATGCACTACTGATAACTCTTAAGGCAGGTGTAAGTTTCACATGCACCTTTGTAGGAGAATGGGGTGATTCTTCTCTACAGAATGAGATAGAGCAACTATTAGCTGCTAATCCATCTCTTGAGCAAAAGATCACTTTCACTGGTCGGCTTGATTCTGATGCCATATGGGAGGAGTACAAGAAAGCAGCGATTCTAGTTCATCCGACAGAGTGGGATGGTCAACCACTTACGATTCTTGAAGCTTATGCAATGGGACTATGTGTTATTACCACAAAAGTTGGTGCAATCCCTGATACCGTTGCGGATATCGAGAATGGAAGGCTAATGGATGATAACGAGCCATCTGGTATCGCTGAAGCCATCACCTGGTATGCTCGCAACCCAGAGTCTCTTGCAGAGGTTATGGGCCGTAATCGTGAGCTGTTTGAGAAACGTTTCACTTTAGAGCGCTATCTGTCTAATGTAGAAAAGTGGTTAAGTGCAGAAACACCGCAACAGGATTTATTCATACGATAATCCTTCTGATGACCTCTCTGACAGTGTTTTGCTCCTTACTCCCAGTCTCCTTTAGCCTTGGCCGATCAAGATCTAGTTCAGAAGCGTCTTGAGCAGAAAACAAGAAACAAAGGGTCCCTGCCTTTTCCAGTGCTGCATCTACTTGGCCAGCCCTACCCCTGAAGAAAGATACTGACTGCACCCCCAGTATCGCCGCCTCTCTGGTCATAGTCCCCCCCCCACCGATAACCATATTCATAGCAAGGATTAACTGCGGGCCAGGATAGACTTTTTCTGGAATGATGACCTCGGCTTGGTGGGTTCCTGCTACCAACTGATTCTGATCAGGAGTTCTGGGAATCCATACCAGTTGCACATCGGGGTCGTTCAGGAGTTTGCTGAGAATTTCCTGGAGAATGGTTTCCGCTTCAGGGTTGTGGTAGTGAGCTGTTGTTGCCGGAGGCCTTAGAAGAACTTTTTTCTTGTCCTGCTTCAACCCCAGTTCCAGGGCTATGCCAGGATCCGGCTTAACATCGTTCAGATACAGGTTTTCTTTGAAGCCAGGAAAAAAGTGTACCTTGCTTAGATCAATACCGGCTTCTTTGCACCTTTCAGGTGTAATGGCATCGGGAAGAAGAATCTTTGAACAGAATTTGTTGAAAATGGTTGGGTTGACCCACTCATAGTCATACATCGTAATCGACGGGATTCCAAGCATTTTTGAGGCAATGGGGAGGGATCTTGAGCCGTGACCGAATGAGACATCGGCTTTCCAGTGTTTCATGGCTTTCTTGAGCTGAAATGCTCTCTTGATGGTTCCGGTTGCTTTGCTGAAGGTGGATTTGCCGTAGGGGCCGCCAACTTTCACATAGTTAAATCCATAGAGATCCAGCAGCTGGCAGGTGTTGGCCCTGTCTCTTGCGGTGAACCTGACTTCATGGCCCTGTTTGGTGAGTTCTTCGGCAAGAGGCTTCATAACAAGTACATGTGGAGCGTTGTCGGCGTCAAACCATATCTTCATCGTTGCCTCGTCTGTTGTATTCCATAAGTGCTCTGTACATCCAGCCCTGGTTCCATCTCAGATGGATCTGCCTATCTTTGGAATACCTGCTGTTTTTCCTGATGAAGCCTTGCCTTTTGCTGTCCCAGAGTTGATTAACTGCCATTGCGAGAACTCTTTCTGCGAAAAGTGGCTCGTTCAGCTTCATCATTGTTATTGCCCCTTGAGCATAACTATGTGGGTCAAGGGGAAAAAGTGCATTGTCGTAATACTTGGCATCGCCATCTTCTGTGAACAGGTTGATTTTGTAGTAGCCCAGGCCTCTTTCAATTGTTTTGCTGAATCTGTCTGTTTCAAGAGTTTCTGCGATGTAATGCATGGTTTCCAGAACAAAACCCGTGTGCAGGTTATCCACCCACTGCCAGTGGTCTGCCTCGCCGTAAACCCAACTGCCGTCTTCGCGCTGCTTGGATGCAACATAGTCGCAGGCTCTCTGTGCAAGTTCTCTGTAGTGCTCTCCAATTGCTCCTTTTTCGTAACTGGCAGCCTGCACAAGTATTTTCGCAGCGAAGAGAGAAGCGTTGTAAACCCTTGTTCTATCTCTGGGGGAGTAACTGAAGCATACTCCGCTCTCATCTTTGTGGATGTTCAGGGAATCGTTGGTGAACCGTGCCAGATTCTTTGCCACAGTTGGATAGAACTCGCTCTGTGAACCCCTTAGTGCATCAAGAATGAAACTTGAGCAGACTACGGTTGGATACCAGGCCGGCTGAAGAAAAGCCCTGCTTTGCCATGGAAAGTTATAGCCCCAGGCAAAGACTCCCGCTTGCTCCGCTTCCTCCGGAGTGATATCCATTCTTACTCTTCGTTCTTCGCTGAATACAGGGGAGCCGTCGGGTCTGGATGCCAGGCTGAGAATCATCTGCTCCAGCCTTTTGATCAGGTTTGCATTGATTGCCTTGTCATCTCCTCTTTGCAGTCCCAGGCCCGAGAGGAAAAGCGCAAGTCCCTTGGGGTTGTATCCTGTGGGCACTCTGAAAAGTGGTCGCAGGTTGATTGGTGACCTTTTCACAGCCTGGATGGTGGCAAGTCGCAGGAATCGGGATTTTTTGAGAAGAGGGGCAAGCAGACGGCTGTTCAAGCCGTCATACGGATCCGTGCCCTTGAAGTCTCTCTCGATGGCCCACTGAAGAACTTCGTTCGCAATACGCCTGAAGTCGGGCTTCTGCATTTAGAGATCTTCGATGTTGATTGCAACTGGGTTGCCGGTCTTCATGCTTTCAACAACCGCAAAGCTGGCAAGGGTAGTTGCGATCTGAGATGTCATTGAGATTGCCGGCTTGCCTGTCTTCAGCGCGGTAACGAACTCAACCATTTCCTCGGTGTGGCCTTTGCCAGAAAACTTTCTCGTTCTCTTCTTCGATTTGCCAAAGAGTTCAAGTCTGCTGAAGTTGTCGATAACTGCACTTCTGCCGCCGCCGATGATCTCACAGCGCTCCTTGGGCATCGATTTTCCGCCTTCTGCGAAATAGCCAATGGAGCCTACGGAACCGTCTTCGAACTTGATTGAGATAACTGTGTTGTCCTGGGGTACCAGTGACTCATCAGCAGTATCAATGCTCTGGGCGAATACGGTTACCGGGTTTGCGCCGCAGAAGTACTGAAGCAGATCGATGAAGTGGCATGCCTCGCCGATTATCCTGCCACCGCCCTCTTCAGTCTGTGTCCAGTGGTCTTTCGGTATATGTCCCGCGCTTACTCTGTAGATCATCGTAAGGGGAGGATGCTTTTCGCCGATGAAGCCCTTGGCTGCAACTGCGGCCTTTGAGAACCTTCTGTTGAACCCTACCTGAATGAGCGTGTTCGACTCCAGTTGCAGTTTCCTGATTTCTCTGAGTTCATCTGTTGTCAGGCAGAGGGGCTTCTCAACGAATACCGGCTTCTTTGCCCTGAGGCATTTACGAACCGAACCGGCGTGGGTGTTATGCCGTGATGCAACGACAACAGCGTGGGTTTCTTCGTCCTTCAGGAGTTCATCCATTGAGTTGACGGCCTTCCTGAAGCCAAGCCTTTCCCCTGTATCAGAAGCAGTAAGTCCGCTTCTTGTGCAGACAGCAGAGAAGTATGCTCTGTTATCATGCTTCAAGGGGGGCAGCAGAAAGGTCTGGGCAAATGAGCCCGGGCCTACCATTCCTATGCCGATCTTGTCCTTATGCAATGGTGAGGTGAAATGCGAAAGAGAAACAGACCTAACTTCGTCTCTATGCTCTTCCGGATATTCTATCAGCATTCCGCAGAATGGTTCGGTCTTCTCGGAGATTATCTCGTATGCCTCTGGTGCTTTGTCAATTGAAAATACATGCGTTGTGACCTTTCCGGGGTCTATGGTTCCTGCGGCCATCCCATCGAGAATCGCCTCCATGTTGCGGCCTTCGGTCCATCTTACATAGGGGTATGGGTAATCCATGCCGGCCTCTTCGTACTCGGGATCGTATCTGCCCGGACCATAAGAGCAGGATACGGCAAATGAGAGTTCCTTTTTGAAATAGATATCCCTGGGCAGATTCATACCCACGGCGCCCACTGAAATGATTCGACCCTTTTTCCGACTTACATCGGCTGCGAACTCCACTGGTTCGTTGCTTGAGGTGCCGGCACAGATGAGAACCATGTCTGCGCCTCTGCCCCGGGTGAAGTCACTGACCAGAGCCTCAACACTGTCTTTCCCCGTGACGCCGCCGGCATCAATTGCTCCTGTTGCAAGCGCCAGGTTAACCTGTGCTTCATCAAGGTCTGTTCCGAATACCCTGCAGCCGTTGGCTTTAAGTATTTGAGACGCCAACTGGCCAATGATTCCAAGCCCGATGACAACCGCCGACTCTCCAAGCGTCGGTTCCGCAAGCCTTACGCCCTGGAGCGAGATGGAAGCAATCGTGGTGTAGGCTGCGGATTTTGGATCCACTCCATCGGGAACTTTCGCCACAAGGTTCCTTGGCACGACAACCTCGTCTGCATGGTTTGCATACCCGCCACCAGCGCAGGCCACCAGGTCACCAACCTTTACATGCTCAACATTACCGGCAACTTCCGTTACTCTGCCACAAAGGCTGTAACCAAGTGGCTGAGCTCCTTCGAGTTTGCTCTTTACCTTCAGATAAGTTGCCTTTATTCCCAGGCTTTTTGCCATACCGATAACCTGCATTACCTGATCCGGTTTAGCTTTTGCCTTACCGAGAAGTGACATCTTTCCGGTAACGACCTTGCCGCCTTCTGTCCCTGCGCTTATTGCGGAATAGAGTGTTTTTACCCTGACAAATCCATCTGCAGTTATCGGATCAGGAGCTTCGACGACGGTAACGGAGCCATCGCTGAGCTTCTGGCCAAGTATCTTCAAGAAAAGCCTCCATTCTCCTGACTGACCATGGGCTAGGATAATAACTGTCACTTATCCATCATGCAAAAGTGTAATTGATGAACCGCCCTGGTATTGCCGTTGGCCTCACTCCCCGAGAACCGGGCTGAGAGCATTTGACAAGAATATGCTGAATACCCATTCTCCGCGTTGCATTTCACTGGATGCGGGTTGATTCGGGTGATGCGGCCGCCATGATTTGCTGCGGAGTTCAGCGGCTGAGTCTTTCGCAGAGTGGATCCGCTCATTGTCATGGGAACCGGGATGGAATGTTGTAAGATGTTTGTGGGTATTTTTGATGAAAGTGTTTCATTTCCTGCGGGGTGAGTTGTTGGTGGGCGGTTGCGCGGTGTGTCGGGCGGAGGAGATGTGAAGACAATGCGTTCTTCTGTGGCAATGGTTCTCATAGGTATGCTGGTGTCATCGGTATCGGCATCCAGCATTGAGTTCAGTTCGCTGTTCATTGATCTGACCGACATCGGCGATGCAAGGGCGAAGGCGACCTGGTCGGAAGAGATCCTGAGTATCACGGAAACCGGATTGGGATGGAACGGTGAACCGGCTTCCAGCCAGGAGGGCTGGATGCAGACCCTTCCGCTGGCACTGGGGCTGTCCTGGCGGCCGCCTTATTCGGTATCCGTGCGCGTCAGCGTAGATCATGAGTTCCTGCCGGACAAAGGACAGGGAGCCACGCCATGCCCGGGTATGGTCTACGCCCGGTACTCGCCTGACATGGAGCACTGGTCCGCATGGCAGGCCCTTGCGGTGGAAGGGTCAGAGCGCGGCCGCTTCCAGGGAGAGCTGCGCGTGCCCGATTCCGAACGGGAGCGGTATTCCCGCCTCCTTTCCGAGTACAGCAGGCTTGATGTGCCCTGGAAAAGCGACGAGCACGCGGCGGTACTCTGGATAATCGGGAGGGAGCCCGACTTCTTCTCGAGACAGCTGCCGTTCATCGGCTATGTTCAGTTCACATACGATGCCGACTTCCATGCCGGGCTGCGCATAAAATCATTCGCCGCTGAAATCGTCTACACCATCGGAGGCATTCACACGCCGCCCGAAGACCCGGACACCTACCTCAACAGGAACTCGGAGCCCTGGTCGTTCAGGTAGCGGGGCCTTGGCGGAAGCGGAGCCGTTTGGCGCGGTTATCACGCCCTGTTTGCCTGGGTTGATCCCGGTTCCCCCCACCCGGGGTTTTTTGTGATATTGCAGGCCGTACATCGTTTCAGAAGGGGGCTCTGTGGCTGATCTTTTCTCTGAATTCGATTCCTGCCTGTCCCGGCTGCCGGTACTGGAGACGGAGCGCTGTCTGCTTCGTGAGGCGGGGGAAGAGCATGCTGGTGATCTTTATGCCCTGTACGGTGATGCGGTTGCCATGGAATACATGCAGAGGCCGGTGGCCGGGTCGGTTGCCGAGTGTGCCCAACTAATCCGCTCATGGAGGGAAGATTTTCTTTTGGGAAGGGGTTTCCGGTGGGGGGTGTTTCTTCGTGAACGGCCAGACGCTCTGATTGGAACCGCGGCGCTGCACTACTGGTCGCCGGAGGACCGCAGGGTGGAACTGGGGGCCGACCTCGCCAGAAACCACTGGGGCAGGGGAATCGGCACCGAGGTTACGGTGCGGCTGATTTCACACGGGTTCAAGGCGCTTCGGGCGAACCGGATCGAACTGCGGTGCCATCCCCGGAACTCCGGCGCCATCGGGGTGGCGTCCCGGCTGGGATTCGTGTTCGAGGGAAACCTTCGGGAGTATGTGATGGTTCCCGGCAAAGGCCTTGTGGACGAATCGGTTTTCTCCATCCTCGCCGGGGAATGGAGAAGCTGAGGGGCGGTGTTTCCAGAGCGCTGGCGCGCCCCCCTTCCGGTGCCTATTTTTTGTGATGAAGCGGATCCTCCTGAAAATCGGAGATTTTGTTCTGCCGGGAATCGTGATGCATTCCCTGGTGATGTTCCTATGGCTCTCTCTGGTGGTGGGGTTCTTCGCTTCCCTGGTGGATCTGGTTCAGTTCTTCCGATACAGCTCGGCGTTTCCCTCGGAGAACTTCTCGCTGGTCCTTGTGGCGGGGATTCTGGGCGTTCTGATGTTCGTGTTCTCGCTGCTGGGGGCTTTGGCGGTTCGCAGGGGTTCACGGGTGCGGCTGCAGGTCTGCCTTGGCGTTTCCACGGTGTGCGCCTTCGCGATCGGGTTCCTGCCCCGGGTGCCTCTGGGCACGGCGCTTCGGCCCGATCTGTTCGCCTACATCGGAGGGCTTGGAACCCTGGGAATGGTAATGCTGGCGTTATCCGATTTCAGGGAAGTGGGTTCGGGTTGAGCGATCAGTGTTCGCCCCGGTAGAGCAGGTAATCCATTTCAAAGCTGCCCTCGGGAAAGATGTAGAGCTTCGCGAATCTTGTTACCCCCAGGCCTTCCTCGAACTCCCTGAGCTGGTAGAAGGAGCTGTCGGTTCGGCTGTAGCGGACCGTGAGTTTTCCCCCGGCCATCTCCTCGATTTCACAGACAAGCTCAACCTCTTCACCGCTTCCGTCCACAACGGTCTGAACCCAGCGGTTGCCTGTTTCCAGGGGCAGCCTGAGGAGTTCCATCTCCTCGAAGTCGTTGTCCATGGTCCGCTGCGCGAGCTGAACCACTGAAAGCACGCTGTCTGACACCACATACCTCAGTGTCATCGAGTAGTCTCCCGGGGCTTCCCCGTCGGACACATCCTCGACCATTCCACTTATCCGGTAGATTCTGCCGGTTTCGGTCTCCTCCACGCTTTCAAGCCACATACGGTGCCCGTACTCGGCGAACCCCCAGTATGTCCATTCGAATCCCGGCTGGTCCGGAAGAAGGTTCTCAAGCTGTAGTGTGCTTCCGTAACTGTGGGCTGCCAGCATCACCGGCATCAAAACCAGAAACTTGCCCATCTAAGCCTCCTCGGTTGATTGTGAAACAATAAGCAAGGGTTCATCAGCCTGCCACCCGGAGCGGCCGCGCCCACGCCTCCGAAGCCTTCGGACCGGCAGTGTTTCCCGGCACATCGTTGTATGATATTTGTCAAAGGTGTTTCAGTTTTCTCCTGAAGAAGGATTTATGAGAATCATCATCATCGGAGCGGGCAACATCGGCAGCAACATCGCACGGCACCTCATCAGGGAGAACCACAAGGTAACGGTGATTGAACGGAACAAGGCCACCGTGAGAAAGGTGGAGAACCAGCTGGACGCGCTGATGGTATGCGACGACGCCACGGACATCCGCACCCTCGACCAGGCCGGGGTGAAGGATGTCGATCTGCTCATCTCGGTAACGGACCGGGACAATGTCAACATTCTTTCCGCGATACTGGCCAAAAAGCTGAATCCCCATCTGCAGTGCATAGTGAAAGTGAAGT
>Ga0334885_1002291_pt1 | contig 20225 bp, 11 predicted proteins | sample GraSluR1_MG_8_FD_207233 | JGI IMG/M metagenome (GOLD analysis project Ga0334885, IMG submission 207233) | Sludge microbial communities from methane-producing bioreactor in Wageningen University, Netherlands - Granular Sludge_31_05-R1 | ecosystem: Engineered > Bioreactor > Anaerobic >...
ACTCTAAATTAAAAATTATTAATAATAAAAGTGTACTTTTATGAAATATCATTTGTACACTATCAAACAATATAAAATAAGCATTGTATATCCTCAGAAAAAATTAAATTATCGGACACCTTGTTTTATATAATTTTATTATTCTTCTATAATTTATTCTATGATATTAAATAAAGGATGATTTCTAGTTGAATTTGCATTTCATAATCTTTGAAAGTTTACAAGTAAAATTTAGGAAAGAGTTATATCTTAATTAGAAGTTTGATGATTTAAAAATAAAAATAATTAATATTTCAAAAGATACCAATAATTTATATTTCTTAATTTAGATAATAATTATATAAACTCATTAAAAAGGTAAGATTTCTTTGTTTAATCCAAAATTTAATTATTCCCATAAAACAGTACAGAATCTAACTTACATAACTGAATCAAAAACAATTATAATGAATGCTCATTTAGTGCCCGAATGGGAAATTTCTTTAAGAAAAGATGCTATTTTACGCAGTGCTCATTTTTCAACAGCTATTGAAGGTAATTCCCTTAGTCTTAAGGAAGTTACTGCTTTAGAAAAGGGTAGAAACATTATGGCTAGACGTAAAGATAAACAAGAAGTTTTAAATTATATTAATACTTTAAAAAAAATTGATAAATATGCTTCAAAAGAGCTATTCGAACTCGAAGATTTATTTGAAATTCATAAAAATTTAACTAAGGAAACATTGAATAACCCAAATCATGAAGGAGTTTTAAGAGATTGTCAAGTATATGTTGGTGGTGCTGATGGTTCAATTAGGTTCATGCCTCCTGATACTAATAAGGTTTATGGTTTACTTAATGATTTTTTAGAATGGTTTAATTCATTATCATTAGATGAAATTAATCCTGTAATTGTATCGGGAATTACTCATTATGAAATAGTTAGAATTCATCCTTTTATAGATGGTAATGGTAGGACTGCACGTATTATGGCTGCTTTGGTTCTTTATAAGTCTGGCTTTGATTTGAAAAGATTCTTTACATTAGATGATTATTATGATATGGATCGTCCTAATTATTATCGTGCATTACAAAGTGTTAATCAAGATACGCTTGATTTAACAAGATGGTTAGAGTATTTTTCAGAAGGTGTTGCCGTTAGTATGAAAAATGTTAAAGATAAAGTCCTTGAATTAAGTATGAATGCTAAAATTTTAAAAGAAAAAGGACAAGTTCCATTAAATGAAAGACAAATGGAAATTGTTGAAAAAATTATATCAAATAATAAAATAACTAATAAAACGATACGAGAAATGTTTAATATATCTGATACAGCAGCAAGAACAGAAACCGCTAATTTAGAAAAATTAGGAATAATTAAACGAACAGGCGATGGAAGAAATACTCATTATGTTTTAAATTATTAAAATAAATTTTTTAATGAAATATATTATTAACTTGGGGATTAACTTGGGGATTAACTTGGGGATTAACTTGGGGATTAATATTAAAATAAAAAGTTGAATATTAAATGAACAAAAGAAGATAGCTATTTAAAGAATAGTATTTATAAAGTTTAAAATATTTAAAAGAATTTGAAAGTGTTTTATTTACTTAAACTATTCCAAAAATAATAGCTTCTTCGAAAAGAAAGGAATATTTAAACAAAAAAAAGTTTTAGAAGATGTATATAAAATTTATCGTAAAACTGATTTTTATTCTTCTCTATGATTTTAAATTAACTATGAACTAATATTAATTTATGAATAAACGGAAATTAGAGTAAAATAGCTATTTCCTAAGTTTTAAGATATTTTTAAGTTCTTTATCACCCATTTCTGTTATGAATTTTTCACCACTACTTACAGCTAATTCAGATAATTCACTTTTTTCTTTTATCATTTTATTTATTTTCTCTTCAAATGTTCCAGAGCTAATAAACCTGTATACCATTACGTTTTCTTTTTGCCCTATTCTGTATGCTCTATCTGTTGCTTGATTTTCTACTGCTGGGTTCCACCAGAGGTCATAATGAATTACGTTTTGTGCTGCTGTAAGATTTAATCCTGTTCCACCTGCTTTAAGGGATATTATAAAGATTTTCTTTTGAGAATTATTTTGAAATTCTGCAACTATCTTGTCTCTTTTAGTTCTTGTTAGGGATCCATGTAAAAATAAGGCTTTTGTATTAAAATGTTTTTCAATTAGTTCTTGGATTATTTCACCCATTTGTACATATTGGGTGAAAATTAATACTTTTTCATCTGATGCTAGAATGTTATCTAAGATGTTAATTAATGCTTCCATTTTCCCAGAGTCTTCTATTTCAGGTTTTTTATTTTTAATAAATTGGCTTGGATGGTTACAGATTTGTTTTAGTGAATTTATTAATTTAAAAATCATTCCTTTTCTATTTATTCCTTCATTTGCATCAATAGTTTCCATTAATGAATTTAAAGTTTCTTGATATATAGCAGATTGTTTTACAGTTAGATTACAGAAGACATCATTAACCACCTTATCTGGAAGGTCATTTATTATACTTTTATCAGTTTTTACTCTTCTTAAAATAAAGGGGTTTGTTATTTCCTTAAATATTTCAAGAGCATGACTATTTCTTTCTTTTTCAATTGGTTGAATAAATTTTTTCATGAATTTTTTAGGGCTTGATAAGTAATTTTTATTTGTAAAATCAAATATTGACCAATATTCACTTAAACGATTTTCAACAGGAGTTCCAGATAAAGCTATTTTATGTTTAGATTTAATAGCTTTAATTGATTTTGTTTGCATAGCTAATGGATTTTTAATATTTTGTGCTTCATCTATAACAATTAAAAACCATTTCATCTTTTTAAATTTTTCTTCATCTTTTCTTATGATTCCATATGATGTTAAAACTATATCATAATCCTTTTTAGGAAATTTCCTATTATTTCCATGGTATATAATTGATTTTAATCCTGGTGTAAACTTTCTAATTTCTCTTTGCCAATTAAAAAGCAAACTACTTGGCATAACAACTAATACTTTTTCTTTTAAAAGTAGGTCTTTTTCTTTAAAGTGCATTATTGTTGTTAAAACTTGTAGTGTTTTACCAAGACCCATATCATCTGCTAGTATGCTTCCAAAACCAGTATTAATATTTTGAACAAGCCAGGAATACCCAGTTTTCTGATAATCTCTTAAATTAGCTTTTACAGCCTTTGGAACTTTAACAAGTTCTTTTTTGTTTATATTATTGATTAATGTTTTAAGTTCATTGTCAATATCCACTTCAGCTTCATCAAGTTCTCCACTTAAAATAGCTTGGACTAAATCATTTTGATTAAGATTACTTGGTACTTTATCTAATTTTTTAATAAATGATTTTGCTTGATTTTCATCTAAAACTACAAACTCATTAGCTATTTTAACCAGTCCTTTTGATTTTTCAACTAATTTTTCAAATTCTTCTTTTGAATAGCTTTTAGAACCAATAGCTACTTTCCAATCATATTTTGCAATATCTTTAACAGATAAGTATGATTTCTGATTTTTAATATCTCTTGTACTTTGAACATTTAAAACAAGCTTTGGTGTGTAAATCTTTTTTAATGATTTTGGAAGAATTATAGAAATTCCCATTATATCAAAAAGTGGAAGGATATTTATAAAAAACTCTGAAAATTCATCTAAATTAAATCTAATATCTTTTTTAAAGTCTAGTGAATTTTCAATTTCTGGAAGGTGTTCTTTTATTAGGTAAATATCTGAGAGAATTTTAAGCTTTTTATCAGTAATTTCATAGTTATCTTTATCTGATATAACTTTACTTACAGTTTTTGGAAGTTCATCATCAAATTTAACTTTTAAATCAATTGTAAAATCCTCATCAAACTCTTCAACATGTAAATATAAAGTGTAATCTCTGTTTTTTAGTGTAAAGTTTGAAAGCCATTGATCAATTAAAAGTTCATCACCTTTGAATTTCTCTTTTGAACCTAAAAATAGCTTGAATTGAGGATTTATTAGGTTTTTTTCAAGTTTTTGTGATATACCATACATTGAAAATTTATTTAAGATTCCTTTAATTAAAAGACTAATAATTGATATTACTGATTGTTTTTTAGATATTGAATGATTATTAAAACTTACAAGATCATCTGGAACTTCCATATAAAAATTTTCACAAATATTTCTAATTTCCTTATCATATAAAGCAGGAACCCATCTTATAATATAGCTATCGTCTTTTGTTTTATATAACTCTGGAATAATAGCTTGATTTTTTATAATATCAATTGTAAACTTTAAAAGTAGATCTAAAAACTTTATATTTTCATTAAACTTATTTATATGACTATAGTAATTGATTTCAACTAAAAAACCAAGAACTAATATCTCTAAAGATTCATTATTTTTAAATGTAAATGGAGATTTTCTTTTATCTTCACTACTTATAAAAACATTAGAGATTTTATAATTATCATCAATATTTATTTTAAACTCTCCCCATAAATGAGGATTAGACCATTTCTTTGTAAATGATTTATCTAAATCTTTATCCCTATTTTTTAAATGATCTTTTTTAGTTTCTTTTAATAATACAAAATCATTATAGCTATTATTTATTGAGTGTTTATTAATTAAAAGTTTTTTAGAAAATCTTGATATACTTTTATAAAAATTACTTAAAATAGCTTTAAAATCTTTTTCATAAAAAACTGGATCTGATTCTAACATTAAAAATGTAGTATCATGTAAATTAGGAATCTTTGAAAAATCAAATTCAGAATCTTTTTTAGATATAATCTCATCATCTTTACTTTTAAAGACTTCACTTAGCTCTTTAATTTTTCTTACTTTTTCATCTTCAACATCTTCAAAATGATCTATCATAGAAAATAAATCACAATCATGTAGTTTAAAAACTTTAAAAGGATCTTTATCGATTTCTAAACTTATCATATAAATTAAACCTGCAATATGTTTACAAGCAGGCGCATAATCTGGACAATTACAATCTGCATTTATATCATCCCAAGACTTTGGAAATAACTCAATTCCTAGATTTGATAGTTCATCATGTAGATTTTCTGGTAGTTTGTTATTTAAAAGTCCTGATAAAATAGCTGATGAATTATTAATAAGTTCAGCTATTATTTCTTTTTCAGCTCTATTAAATGATTTAAACATTATAGTAACTTTATAATATGGTGCATAATTTCCTTCAACTTTTGCAGTTACAATATTATCATTAATTTGAATATCATAGACTTTACCTGTGTTTGCATAAGTTTTACCACGTGGAATTCTATTTGTAAAATCCACACCTTCAACAGCATCAAGCCATTTTTCACCCCACCATGTTTTTCCGTAATTTACCATTTAATCACAAATAACACTATTATTTCCTAATTATATGTTTTTCTTTTTAATAAATTTATTATACTTGTATGAATGTGATTTTCTGCTCTATTTTCACCAAGAGTTAAAAACCATCAACAGTTCTGTTTAATCGTTTTAATTCAATTTTATTTAAATAGTTTTTAGCTATTACAAATAATTATTCATCTTAAAGAAAACATACTTTTAAGTTCTTCATTACTCATTTCTGTTAAGAATTTCTCACCATTTCCAATAGCTAGTTCTGCAAGTTCTTCTTTTTCTTTTATTAATTCATTGATTTGTTCTTCAAATGTACCTGATGTTATCAACCTATAGACCATTACATTTTCTTTCTGCCCTATTCTGTATGCTCTATCTGTTGCTTGATTTTCTACTGCTGGGTTCCACCAGAGGTCATAGTGAATTACGTTTTGTGCTGATGTTAGATTTAAACCAATTCCACCAACTTTAAGTGATAATATAAAGATTTTTTTACTTGGATCATTTTGAAATTCATTAATCATTTTATCTCGCTCTTCACGATTTAGGGATCCATGTAAAAATAGTATTTCTTTTTTAAACTTTTTTTCTAATAATCTTTTCATTATTTTGCCCATTTGTACATATTGGGTGAATATTAAGGTTTTTTCATCCATTTCTTGTATGTTTTCTAGGATTTCTATTAATACTTCCATTTTTCCTGAGTCTGGAACTTTATAGCTTTTACTTTTCATAAATTGTGATGGGTGGTTACAGATTTGTTTTAGGGAATTCATTAATTTAAAGATTAATCCTCTTCTACCTATTCCTTCTTCATATGTAATCTCATCCATTGCATTTTCTAGTGTTTTTTGATATAAGGCAGCTTGTTCTACTGTTAGATTACAGTAGATATCACTTATGTTTTTATCTGGAAGGTCGCTTATTATTTTTGAATCGTTTTTAAGTCTTCTTAATATAAATGGATTTGTTAGTTGTTTAAAGTTATTTAGTACTTCGTTATCTTTTTGTTTTTCTATTGGGTTTATAAATTTTTGTTTGAATTTTTTTTGTGAGTATAAAAATCCTTTATTTGTAAAATCAAATATTGACCAATATTCTGATAAACGATTCTCAACTGGTGTTCCTGTTAGAGCTATTTTATTTGCTGATTTTATAGATTTTACTGCTTTTGTTTGTTTTGCATTTGGGTTTTTAATATTTTGTGCTTCGTCTACTACTGTTAAAAACCATTTTTCTTTTTTAAATTTTTCAAGGTCTCGTCTTAGTACTCCATATGATGTTAGTATGATATCATGATCATTTTTTGGAAATTGTCTATTGTATTTGTGGTATATGTATGATTTTAGTGATGGTGTGAATTTTTCTATTTCTTTTTCCCAGTTGTATAGTAAGCTTGTTGGTGCAATAACAAGAACTTTTTCTTCATTTAAATAGCTATTTTCTTTTAAGTATAGTGCAGTTGTTAGAACTTGTATTGTTTTTCCAAGACCCATATCATCTGCTAGTATACTTCCAAATCCAAGGTGTATGTTCTGTACTAACCAGTAGTATCCTTCTTTTTGATAATCTCTTAAGGTTCCATTTAATGAATCAGGAATCTCTACTTTTTCATAGCTTGTTATTCTTTCTATTACTTTATCAAGAGCTGAATCAACGTTAACATTTATTTCATCTACTCTACCACTTAGTAATCCTTGTAATAGCTCGTTTCTATTTAGTTTTTTTGGTGCGTTTTCAAATTTTTTAAGTGTTTTTTTAATACTTTCTTCGTTTAATCCTTTTATTTCCATTAAATTTTTGGAATTTTTTAATATCTTTTCAAATTCTTCTTTTGAATAGTTTTTTGAGCCTACTGCTATTTCCCAGTTAAAATCAACTAGGTCTTCTATTTTGAAAAAATCTCTTTTTTTATTTATATTTTCTTTAAAGTTTAGTGCTAGTTTTGGTTTGAATTTTTCTTCTAAATCTTTTGGTAGTATTATACTGATTCCAAGTACTTTAGATAGATCTTCTATTTTTTTTAAAAAGTAAGATACTACATCTATATCAAGAGATATATTCAACTTTTTTATATTAATACCATCATCTATCTCAGGTATTGACTCTTGTATTACTTCAAGATCACATAGTAAACTATGTTTAATTGTATCATCCTTTGAAATAGCTTCAGAAAAATTTTCAGGAAATCCATCTTTAAACTTAACTAATAATTGCATAAATAATTCATTTTGAAATGCCCTAATATCTAAAATCAAATCATAATCTTGTTTATTTTTTAATAAATTAATAAGCCAATGATTAACTATTTGTTCATTAGGATATAAATCAACATTTTCATTTAAAAACATTGAAAATTCTTTATAATTTAAATTACTCTTTAACTCATCAGTAATTCCATCTTTTTTAAAGATTTCTATAAATCCATTAAAAAGAATACTGATTCCTGATAAAACTTGTTGTTTTTTACTGATTTTTGATCCATTAAATACAATCAAATCATATGGACATAAAATTTGTAATTTATCTAAAATCTTATTTATTTCTTCATTAAAAATAGCTGGAATCCATCTAATACAGAATTTTCCAGAATCAAGTTTTATTAACTCTGGTATAAATGCCTGATTTTTAATTAACTTTAAAGTAAACTTAGCTATTAAATTCCAATACTTAAGATTATAAGTACTATCTCTAAAATTAGAAAAACTTAAAAATCTAAAAAGAATCTTCTCTGTAGAATAATCATTATTCCTAAAGGTCTTATCATCATCTAAAATAATATTAGAAATAAAGTAATCACTATTAATATTAACAATGAATTCCTTCCATAAATGAGCCTCATCTTCTTTTAAACTATCATCTATTTCATAATCCTCTATTTTTGAAATTTTTCGACTAAAACTTAAAAAATTATTATACAACTTTTTAAGTAATAATTTAAAATCTTCACTGTAAAACTCAGGATTAGAACTTAACAATAAAAATATCTCATCAATTGGATTTGGAATATGTGAAAAATCAATATTTTCCAAGTTTTTTTCTTTAAAATCCTGATTTTCAAATTGAAGTAATTCTTTTTGGGTTTTTGACTTCTTAAAAGGATTTTTACTACCTTTTTTAAAATTTATATCAAGAATATTATTTAATTCTTTAATCTTTTCACGATATTGTATATTATTATTTTTAGGTTTTTTAATATCTTCTTTAAAGAATTTTTTAAAAATTTTATATTCTTTATTACAATTAGGACAGAAAATCTTATTTTGTAAATAAATTAGTGGATTATCACAGTTTATACATGTAAAATCTTTGCCTTTCCTGTTTTTTACTCTATCCTTATGAATCCAAGCTGTAACAACTTCTTCATCACTTAGATAAAAACGAATCATCTTTAAATCAGCTTTTAAATTTTTATTACTACATTTGCAATACTTTTCAATTAATCCACAATCTTTACAAAAATCCATATTATTAATTGTCTTTATTAAGATTTAAAATTTTTCTATGAAAAAATATTTTAATTCATTAAGAAGAATTTAATTTACCTTAAAGAGAACATGTTTTTAAGTTCATCATTACTCATTTCTGTTAAGAATTTTTCATTATTTCCAATAGCTAATTCTGCAAGTTCTTCTTTTTCTTTTATTAATTCATTGATTCTCTCTTCAAATGTACCTGATGTTATCAACCTATAGACCATTACATTTTCTTTCTGCCCTATTCTGTATGCTCTATCTGTTGCTTGATTTTCAACTGCAGGATTCCACCAAAGGTCATAATGAATAACATTTTGTGCAGCAGTTAAATTTAAACCAATTCCGCCAACTTTAAGTGATAAAATAAAGATTTTTTTACTTGGATCATTTTGAAATTCATTAATCATTTTATCCCTCTTCTCACGAGTTAAAGATCCATGTAAAAATAGTATTTCTTTTTTAAACTTTTTTTCTAATATTTTTTTCATAATTTTACCCATCTGCACATATTGAGTAAAAATTAAGGTCTTCTCACCCATTTCTTCTATGTTTTCTAAGATTTCAATTAAAACTTCCATTTTACCTGAATCTTGAATTTTATAGCTTTTGTTTTTCATGAATTGTGATGGGTGGTTGCAGATTTGTTTTAGGGAATTCATTAACTTAAAAATTAATCCTTTACGGTTAATACCTAGTTCATATGAGATTTCATCCATTTCACTTTCTAATGTTTTTTGATATAAGGCAGCCTGTTCTCCAGTTAAGTTACAATAGATATCACTTATATTTTTATCTGGAAGATCAGTAATTATCTTAGAATCATTTTTAAGTCTTCTTAAAATAAATGGACTTGTAAGTTGTTTAAAATTATTTAGAACATCATCATCTTTTTCTTTTTCAATTGGATTTATAAATCTTTGTTTAAATTTTTTAGAGGAATATAAATAGCTTTTATTTGTAAAATCGAATATAGACCAATATTCTAATAATCTGTTTTCAACTGGTGTTCCTGTTAAAGCTATTTTATTATCTGCTCGAATAGTTTTTAGAGCTTTTGTTTGTTTTGCATTTGGATTTTTAATATTTTGTGCCTCATCAACTACAAGTAAAAACCAATTTAATTTTTTAAATTTTTTATAATCGTATCTTAAAACTCCATATGATGTTAATAGTATATCAAAATCATCTTTTGGAAATTGTCTATTTTGTTTATGGTAAATAAATGATTTTAGTGATGGTGTAAATTTTTCTATTTCTTTTTCCCAGTTGTACAGTAAGCTAGTTGGAGCAATAACAAGTACTTTTCCATCATCTAAATAGCTATTTTCCTTTAAATATAATATAGCAGTTAGAACTTGTATTGTTTTTCCAAGACCCATATCATCTGCAAGTATACTTCCAAATCCTAATTGTATATTCTGAATTAACCAATAAAAACCTTCTTTTTGATAATCTCTCAATTCCCCATTTAATGAATCAGGAATTTCTACTTTTTCATAATTTTTAATCTTTTCAATAAGATTATCTAAACTTGTATCAACTTTTACATTTATTTCATCTATTTCACCACTAAATAATCCTTGTAATAGCTCATTTTTACTTAATTTTTTAGGTGCATTTTTTAATTCTTTAAGTGTAAAATTAACGTTTTCTTCATTTAATACTTTTAAATCTATTAATTTTTCTGAGTTATTTAATAATTTTTCAAATTCTATTTTAGTATAATTTTTAGAACCTACAGCTATTTCCCAATCAAAATCAACTAATTCTTCAATTGAAAAGAATTCTGATTTCTTATTAATATTTCCTTTAAACTTTAATGCTAGCTTAGGTTTAAAGATTTGTTCTAGATTTCTAGGTAGAACAATACTTATTCCAAGAACTTTAGATAATTCTTCTATTTTTTTTAAAAAATCCGATAGTTCTTCTATATCAAGGTCAATATTTAACCTTTTTATGTTGATACCATCACCAATTTCAGGAATAAGTTCTCTAATTATATCAAGATCACTTTTAAGATTATCTTTAATTGCATCATTCTTTTTAGAAATTCCAAGAGAAAAACTTTCAGGAGATCTATCTTTAAACTTTACAAGTAATTCCATAAATAATTCTGTTTTATAAGATTGAATAGCTAAAATTAACTCATAACTTGATTTATTCCTTTTTAAATTAATAAGCCAATGGTTAATAATTTCTTCCTCACCATTAAGCATTATTTTCTCATTTAAAAATAGTGAAAATATTTTAGAGCTTAAATTACTCTTTAATTCATCACAAATACCGTTTTTCTTAAAAATTTCAATAAACCCATCTAAAACTATACTAATACCAGTTAAAAATTGTTGTTTTTTACTAATTCTTGAACCATTATATACAATCAAATCATTAGGGCATGATGATAGGAATTTTTCTGATATTCTGCTTATATCCTCGTTAAAGATAGCTGGAATCCATCTAATATGAAACTTCTCTGATTCAAGTTCTATAATTTCTGGTATTAATGCATGATTTTCAATTAATTTAGATGTAAATTTAGCTATTAAAATCCAATATTGAAGATTATAGTTAACATTATTTAAATTAGAAAAATTTAAAAATCTAAAAAGAACTTCTTCAGTTGAATAATCATCATTTCTAAATGTCTTATCATCATCTAAAATAATATTCGAAATAGAATAATCTCCATCAAGATTTACAATAAATTCCCTCCAATTATTAGCTTCATCTTCTTTTAAATAATCATCTATATTAAAATCTTTTATTGATTCATAGTCTTTTTGAATTTTCCTATTAAAAATTGAAAAATTATCATAAATCTTTTTAAGAAGTAATTTAAACTCCTCACTATAAAATTCAGGATTAGATGTTAATAATAAGAAAATTTCATCTGATAAATTAGGAATATATGAAAAATCTATAGGTTCTAATTTTTCACGTTTAAAATTATTATTTTGAAATTGGAATAAATCACTTTGAAACTCTGATTTTTCAAAAGCTTTTACATGGCCTCCTTTAAACTTTGAATCTAAAATATCATTTATATTTTTAACTTTTTGTCCATATTTTAAGTTTTTATTTTTTGAATTCTCTTTTTTATCTTGAAAAAACTTTTTAAATAAATTATACTCCCTATTACAGTTAGGACAAAAAATCCTATTTTTCTTGTAAACAAGTGGATTATCGCAAATTATACAATCTATGTCTTTTCCTTTTCTATTTTTAACTTTATTATTTTGTATCCAAGCTGTTAATAATTTGTCATCTTCAATATAAAAACGAATCATTTTTAAATTAGTTTTAAGGTTTTTATTTTTACAAGTACAATACTTTTCAATTAAACCACAATCTTTACAAAAATCCATGTAATTAATTGTATTTATTAAGATTTAAAATTTTTTATAAAAAAAATATTTGAATATAATAAAATAAAAATATCAAATTACTTAAATAGAAAAGAACAATTTACTTAATTGACATACTCTCTGACTGATTATTTTATGCAAGTTTCACTCGGAGATTTTTGCTCTCTATTATGAGCTACAGTTTCTTGTTTAGATAGAACTAATGTTCTAATAGTAACACAAGCATAAAAAACTAAAGAATCACAATTATTTGTTGCAAATAATTATCTGGAAAATATTTGCCAAAGTGATGCATCAACGGTCGATGAAATTAAACGTGTTCCCCAAGAGTTAAAAATATTTTACAATCTTATTCTCGAAATATATCCACATTAGCTTCTAATAGTACGATATTAAAAGATATTAAATCAAATTTTCAAAATATTAGTGAACCAGCATATTATTCTTATATTGATGCATTAAGCAGATTATTTGTTATATACAATGTTCCTGCATGGAATCCTAATATAAGATCGGCTACATCTACCAGATCAAATGTAAAAAAGGAGTTTATAGATCCTTCAATAGCTGTAGCTTCATTAGGTTTATCTCCTGAAAAATTAATATATAATCTGAATACTTTTAGTTTAATATTTGAAAATTTATGTATAAGTGACTTAAGTGTTTATTCCAGTTCAATAGGTGGTGAAATATTATACTATCAAGATAGATATGGATTTAAAGCATACTGCATTATAATATTAAAAAATGGAGATTATGTTCTTATTGAATTTAAATTAAGATGTTTTAATATTGAAAAAACAGCAAAAAACTTAATAAAGCTTAAAAACTTAATTAAAAAATAAATAAATGAAAAAAAAATTAAAAATTAAAGAAGTAAGATTTTTAGCTATTGTTAAGGTGGGAATTAGCATATACAAGATAAGATAGAGTTAAAATATTACCTATTGGATGTTTAAGATAGAAAATTATAATATTTAATTTTTAAAGTATTTAATTAAGATAAAGCTATTTTTAATACAATTTATTTTAAGTATTTTAATAAAAGTAAACTAAAACATTTATAATATAATAAATATATCATATATTATGAGGTTAAAATATGAAAACTAAAAGTTTAATTTTAATGATTTTAGTTGTATGTATTTTACTTGTAGGTTTAGTATTTGCATCAATGAATATGGAAAATGATGGAAATGAAACATCTTTTAATTTAACAATGAATGATACTATAAAAAATTCTACAAATAATAATACAACAAATAACACCAGTAGTGCATCACCTTCTTCACAAGGAAGTTCAGGAGATTCTTCTCAAAGTTCTTCTTCTGGTGGATCAAATGCTCAATCAGGCAGTCAAGCAAGTAGTGATTCTAGTGGTCACTCAGGTAGTGGTTCATCAAGTGGTCACTCAGGTAGTGGTTCATCAAGTGGTCAGTCAGGTAGTGGTTCATCAAGTGGTCAGTCAGGTAGTGGTTCATCAAGTGGTCAGTCAGGTGGTGGTTCATCAAGTGGTGGTTCATCAGACGAAGATAATCCTAGTACAAATCCAGTAATTACATAATAATTAATAATTTCTTTTATTTTTATTTTTAAATAAACATAACTATTATTATTTTTTTATCGCTTTCGTTCTGTTATTAAATTTTTTTTACATTTTTATATGTGCCTATAATCTAATTTTTTTATTAATGAATTTAATTACTATTAAATAATTTAAATAACAATTCATAATTATACATAAGTGTAGTATGAAATTTATATTATGCATAGAATATTCTTTTTAAAATAAAATTAAAATATTATTATTATCTCTTTTAAAAAATTAGAATAAAATGCATAATAATGAAATAATAGAGTAATTTATTTATAATATCTAAAAAAATAAAATAAGAATAGCTATAAAATAGCTATATAATTTAAATTTTAATTATTAAAATCTATTGTTTCTACTGATGTAATTAATTTATTTACATAATTATCAGTAATAGATTTTGCTTCAAATTTATATGTTTCATATAAAATTGTAGGTATTCCAGATTTTGCAATTGGGATTGTTATATATGCAGGACTTGTTTGTGATTCAGGGAAATATTGTACTAATGCAGGATTATCATTTATAACCTTATCTGAATATTTTTTGGATATATTATCCTGATATGGTGCAAAAGCAAAATTAGTATGAAGGTAATTTCCACCAACGGTTCCTTGATTGGAGTGAACATCAACAACTAAATTGTAATTTGTTTTTATAATTTCTGGAACAACATATTCTTGACCAAGTAATTGACCTTTCATCCTACCATCAGAATATTTATCAGAGTTAACATCAATTTTATAAATATCATAACAATAGCTTAATTTACTAGAATTAGCTAAAAGCAAATCATATAAAGATTGATGAACTGCATGTTCTGTTGGATGAACACCAATAATATAAGCTATTCTATAATCAGAACTTTTATTTCCAATTGATTTAATAAGACCTGCTTTACCATTACTATTAGCTCCTAAATTAAATCTTTCAAATCCATCAGGAGTAGGTCTATATATTTCTAATAAATTTGAAACAGAATGATCATCATAGGATGTTGTTATAGTATATATTCCTGAATTTGCAGTAATATTAAAAATAACTGATCCGTTTCCATCAGTAGGCTTTGTAAGGGATGATTTACCAATAGAAATTGTAACATTTGCATTTGGATTTGCTTTTCCTTGTTTATCTAAAGCAGTAACCTGAAATATTGCAGGATACGTATATTCAGATTTTAAATCTTGAGTCATCATAGTAGATAATACTGTAATAAGATTACTATGTTCTAATCCAGTATCAGGATGATAAACAGTAATAGTATATTTATTTGGATATAAATTAATGGATAAAGTAGCTATTCCATCATCATTAGTTTTCCTATCATAAAAAACACCATTAATATTCATTCTTACAGACTTATTTTTTAAAGGATTTCCAGCATTATCTAAAACAGTCACAGAATATTGAGAATCATTTCTAAAGTATTTTGTAAGATCTTTTCCAGATAATGTAGAAAGCACAGTAACATTATATGACATTTGTAATCCAGTATCTGGATGGAAAACAGTAATAGTATATTTATTTGGAATTAAATTAATGGATAAAGTAGCTATTCCATCATCATTAGTTTTCCTATCATAAAAAACACCATTAATATTCATTCTTACAGATTTATTTTTTAAAGGATTTCCAATATTATCTAAAACACTTACAGAAAATTGAGAACCATTTCTAAAGTATTTTGTAAGATCTTTTCCAGATATTGTGGATAAAACATCAACTTTACCATTACAAGTAAAATTTTTTGAACCACTATTATAAGTAGAAACAATATTGTATTCTCCTGGATTCAAATTAATAGTTATAAAAGCTGTACCATTTGAATCTGTAGTTCTATTATATATTACACTATTTATATTAAAGTGTATTGTTTTATTTACAACAGGTGCACCATTATTATCTTTCAAAGTAGTACTAAATTTAGAACCATTTTTATAATACATTGTTATATTGTTTGATTCTAAAACATAATCATCATTTGAGTTTGTTGATGGATTATTATCACCCATTTCTTCTAATGTTGTAGAATGTGCTAGATTACCATTCTCTAGAGACATAGAAGGTTCATCATTTAAATCATCATTTTCTTGAATATCTTCTGATATTGCTAATTTTTCATTATTTATAGAATTTAAATCATCATTTTCCTGAATATCTTCTGATATTACTAAGTTTTCATTTGCACTGACTGAAGAAACACTTAATATCAAAATAATAAAGGAAATTAAGATTATAAATTCTTTTTTTAAGAATAATTTTTTAATCAAATATATCTCTCCTCATTTAATATTATGATTATTATATATTAAGTAATTATTTAATCAAGAAATTATGTTTAATTTTTTGATTGTGATATTTGTCAATCTATTCAAATTTTGATAGAAGAAATTCATCAAACTACTTTTGTTGATTTAAATAAAAAAATATTTATTTTAATTGATGAATCTCATTTTGATAAAAAATGGGCATTAGCAGGTAAATTAATCTTCGATAAAACTGAAAATATTTTCATGATATTTACAGGGTCATCTGCACTAGAATTAGACTCTAATGCCGATGCTGCAAGAAGAATAAAAAAAGAATTAATCTTTCCATGTAATTTTCCAGAATATCTACTTTTAAAATATAATATTAAATCACCTAAAAATGCTCATAATTCAATAGCTAATTTAATTTTAAATAATAGATTTGAAGAATCTATTGAAACAGAATTTGAAATAAAAGAATCATTATATTCTTTAAATAATGATCCAAATATAGAACTAAAAAAATTTTTATTAAAATATGCTTTTCCATATTCTTTAAATCAAAATGATAATGAAATACATAGAAAAACTGTTGAAATTATTAATAGAATAATTGAAAAAGAGATTCCTTCTTTAAAATCATTTAATACATCAACTAATAATATAATTTCTAGAATAATTAGTTATTTAGCATTACAAAGACCTGGAAGTTCATCTAATATAAAACTCGCTCAAATTTTAAGTGTTTCACCAAAAACAGTAAATGATATTTTAAATGTTTTAGAAAAAACACAATTAATATTTTCAGTAAAACCATATGGAACTGGAACCAAAATGATTAAAAAACCATGGAAATATTTTTTTTAAGTCCCTCTATAAAATCTTCTATAAATTTTGAATTAGGTAGATATGATATTAATGATAGGAAATGTATAGCTACACTTGCTGAAACATTAGTTATTTCATCAATATTCAGACTTAAAAAGATAAGTAAAAAAAATTTAGGATTATTTTATGATAGTGAAAAAGGCGGAGTTGATTTTATAATTAGAGACTTAGATAAAATTATACCTATTGAAGTCGGAATTGGTAAAAAAACAAAAAGCCAAGTGATAAAAGCTATGAATAAATATGACTCTGATTATGGGGTTTTAATATTCAATAGAACATCTAAAATTAGATATGATAATAATGTGATTAATATCCCTCTTTTAACATTTTCTTATTTATGTTATAGTTGATTACCTAATATTTTTTAATTAATTTAATATCTATATATAAATAAAACATGTATTTATATGAAAAAGTTTGGTAACACACTATATAATAAAAAATAATATTTTTCATTATAGTGAAAAAATTCTTAAATAATTAAATATATTTTTCTATAGTGAAAACTACAATACTGTATGAAAATCTTTTATATTTAATTATAATTTAAATTTCATCACCAATTAAAAAATCAATTATATTTAGATGATTAATCCCATTATTTGACATATCAAACTCATCTGTTGAAATAAGGTATTTAGGATAATTGTCCTCGATTTTAATTAATGGTTCAAATTCACGGTTTATCGTGCTTTCTTCAGCTAAAATATATGAAACCTGTATATAAATCTTTTTATCTCCTTTTTTAGATATGAAGTCTACTTCCTTATTTCTAAGTTTTCCTATTGTAACATCATAACCTCTTCTAAGTAATTCAATATAAACAATGTTTTCAAGTGACTGACCTATATCTCTCTGATTATATCCATAAATAGCTTCTCTAAAACCTAAATCTGTTAAATAAAATTTCTCACTATAATTTAAAATCTTTTTCCCAATAATATCTTCCCTATTAACTTTATTAATAAAACAAGCTTCTTCAAGATAAGACAAATAATTATAAATAGTATTTACAGAAACTTTTACATTATCTTTCTTTAAATACTTAACTATACTATTTGCAGAAAATAAATGACCAATATTACTCATTATAAATCGAATTATCCTATCCAGTAAGTCAATATCCCTAATATCATTTCTTTTAACAACATCTTTTAAGATTATTGAATTATATAAATCAGTTAAATATTGAATTTTTTCAGTTTCTTTAAATCTTAATGTATGTGGCATTCCTCCATATTTAAGATATTCTTTGAATAGTTCTTTCTTATTATAATTCTTGTTTTTTAAAATTTCTAAAAATGAAAAAGGATATATTTTAATTTCTACAAAGCGTCCTGTTAAATAAGTAGCTAGTTCTCCAGATAATAATTTCGCATTTGATCCAGTAATATAAATATCATATTTTCCAATAGCTAAATAAGAATTTATAAGTTTTTCCCAATTATGAACTTCTTGAATTTCATCAAAAAATAAATAAATCTGTCCTGTTTTGTCTTTAACTAATTCACTAATCAAATCATCTAATTGATTAATGTTTTTTATATGAAAATATTCTTTTAATTCGAAATTAAGTAGTATAATATTTTCCTCTTTTATTCCATCATTTTTAAGTTCGTCTACGATTTGTTTAAGAATTGTTGATTTACCACAACGTCTAATACCAGTTAAAACTTTAATAATATTTTTATCAATATATGGGCTGATTTTATCAAGATATTCTTCTCTTTTAATAATTTTAAGACCTCCTTTTTAACTTATAATATAGTGAAAAAATTCTTAAAAAATTAAAAATATTTCTCTATAATGAAAAAACTTTAATATAAATTATGAAATCCATTTTATATAAATTTATCTTAAAATACAAAATTTAATTTCAAAATCATAAAAAAAAGCTATTCTTCTAAAAACACTTCTAAATTAATCTTTAACCATTCACCTATGAAACTTTTACTTTTAATAATCCCATAGATTAATTTTCCAGCATCCATCAAATTTGAAAGTATTTCATTGTTATTCCTTGGGAAATAACCTATTTTAATTCCATTATGCTTAATTAAAATAGCTTTACTATCATATAGATTATTTTTTTCCCTTACAAAATCTAATTTATCATTAATCTTTAATTTTGGTTCTAAATCTTTAATATTATCAACATAACTAGTTCCAGCAACAATATCTGAAGTTAAAAAAATAGTATCTATAAAAGGAGTTTTAGCTTTACCACTATGAATAGCTTTAATAATCTTACTTGGAGTAGTATTAATTTTAGCTATTTCCTTTTTGCTCATGAAAATTCCTCTCTAAATTTTCTAACTTTTCATTGTACTCTTTTAAAGATTTATCAAACTCTTTAATTTTATTTTCTAAATCTAATCTAAGTTTAGAAACTTTTAAATTATCTTTTAATAGCTCTTTTTTATTATATGGATAAGAACTTTTAATTTTACTAATATCTTTATCAATCAAATCTATTCTAATGTTTAATAGAGCTATATGGTTTTTAAGATTTTCATAATTATTACCTATAGAATCTTCTTCAATAAAATCATATTCATCATCATAAATCAGATTTAAAGTGCTTAAATCACCATTTTCATAAGCTTCAATAACTTTATAAAACAATTTTTCCTCCTTTTCACCTAAATTATCATTTAAATCTGGATGTAATTTTAAAACTAGTTGTTTGTATAAATTTTTTATCTTAGACCCGAAAGAATACTATGACTGAATCTTAATGAAATATTTCAGTCATAGATGAATTTCAGTATTATGGTTTGAAACAAAAGTTTTAAATAGTTTAAAATAAATATAAGTACCTATGGGTCATGATTTAGATAAGAATCAACATTCAGTATATAAGTTGACATATCATTTTGGTGCTTGTGTATTAAATACAGAAGACATAAGTAATAACTCCTGAAATATTCAATAGACTCATTGATAATATTTAATAAGGATGCTTCTAACTTATGACATAGTTTTAGAAGAATCTAAATTTTGAATCAGGCCATATACATTTGTTATTTAAAACTATAACCTCAAATACAAACTATTAAAATTCATAAATGCTTACAAATCAGCTAGTAGTCGTTTAATAAAAAAAAGTAATATCCTGAGATTAGGAAAAAACTTTGGAAAGAATCCTTTTTGGAAAATAGGATACTTCATATCTACAACTGGTGGAGCAAACTTAGAAAACTGTGATAAAATACATACAAAAAAGGACTATGAAAACAGTAGTGAAATCTTATAAAATTAGGATATATCCAAATAAATCCTTGCAAGATAAATTATACGA